>Ga0325404_1000137_pt1 | contig 68799 bp, 46 predicted proteins | sample PopdelMetagenome_18_FD_205664 | JGI IMG/M metagenome (GOLD analysis project Ga0325404, IMG submission 205664) | Populus deltoides microbial communities from Bellville, Georgia, United States - Xylem-Control-R1 | ecosystem: Host-associated > Plants > Phyllosphere > Stem > Wood/Secondary xylem...
CTGTATGGTATAACCGACACCTGAGCTATGAAAGGAACTTGATTTGTTGTTAACATAAGTTATAATCATGAATGTCTGACAACATTTACAAGTATTAGCATTATTCGAATAAGATAACTAATGTAATGATGTTAATAATTTATAATCTGATTGGAACCTCCTTTGTGTGTGGTTTCCAATTGAATAAAAAGAGTTTATACTATACTTGTTTGATGTACCATTAGTGGATCCTCTAACCTTGACATTTGTTGTTATCATTGTTTAATCCTTACTTTAATCTTCCATCTCAAAGTTCTCATCAACTTCTTCTTCTTCTTAATCTTTATTATTATCATTATTAATAATATTATTGGTATTTACTACTACTATTACTATTACTATTACTATTACTACTACTACCCTAAAGGCTCGACTCATGAATGCCACTGGTTTGCCTTGTTGAGAAAACATTGCTCTAATCCCTTCTCCTGATGCATCGGTTTCAATAGTTAAGACATCATTGAAGTTGGGCATTGCCAGTATTGGTGTGGTTGTCATGGATTTTTTTAAGAGCAAGAAAAGCAACTTCGACTTCCTCATGCCATCCGAATTGGCCCTTTATAAGGGGATTACTGAGGGCCCGCGCAACAATGCCATAATTTTTGACAAACTTCCTATAATAGCATGTCAACCCTACAAATACACGTAGCTCAAAAATATTAGTAGGCCGAGGCCATGCCACCATTGTTGCAATTTTGCTTTCGTCTACTTTCACTCCTTGACTAATGACAACGTGCCCTAGGTACTCTAACTTTTGTTGGCCAAAAGCACATTTGCTAACATTGACAAAGAACTGTTGCAACTTCAATATCACTAGAGTCTGTTTTACATGCATCAAATGCTTGGCCCAAGTAAGACTAGAAACCAATATGTCATCGAAGAAAACTAATATGAATTTTCGAAGATGATGACGAAATATAGAGTTCATGATAGCTTGAAATGTAGAAAGTGCATTACACAAGCCAAATGACATAATCAAATATTCATAATGTTCGTTATGAGTATGGAAAGTAGTTTTCAAAATATTTAGAGGATTAACTCGTACTTGATGGTACCCAGCTCTCAGATCTAGCTTGGTGAAATATAAAGCACCATAGAGATCGTCTAACATATAATCAACCGTGGGAATGAGGAAGTGGTCCTCCACGATGGTAGCGTTGAGTGCACGATAATTTATGCAAAAACGCCAACTTCTATCTTTTTTCTTCACTAATAGTGTCGATGATGAAAAAGGCCTCGTACTAGGTTGAATGAGGCTAGAGTTTAACATACCATGGACTTGTTTCTCAATCTTCTTTTTTTGATAATACACATAACAATACGGTCAAGCATGGATTGGTTCGATTCCTTCTTTGAGGGAGATGCAGTGATCAACTTCTCTGATGGGCGGTAGACCAAAAGACCCCTTCAATAATTCTGAGAACTCTTGCAAGATTTTCTGCATGTTAGGATATATTTTTTTGTGTGGCTCCGTAGCACTGACTTGTATGCATATTGCAAAAATAGCATGGTTTTGGCCAACGTCTTTTGATAGTTCTTTGACTGATATGGCTTGAATGACTCATCGATAGCCCCTTGCAATTGCCTGATCTGGTTCTTTCAAAGAAATTCCATGATTACCTGTTTCCAATTGCAAATCATGAAACCCAACATTTCGAGCCATTGGATTCCCAGGACTAGATCCAACCCTGTAAGAGGAAGAGAATAGAGAGTTAAAGAGAAATGAGTGCCTTGTAGGTCCATTCATACCTCTTCAAAACACCCATAACACTTCAGTTTCTCGCCATTAGCTATCTGCACTGTGAAAGTCTTGGTTGGCACCACTGGTAATTGTAGCCCGTTGGCTAACCTCTTACTAATGAAGTTGTTAACCCACTGTCGATGAGTACAATGACATCGTGGGAATCGATTCTGATAGCTATTCGTATGGTCTTGGGCGCAGTCTATCCCGTTAACACATGCAACTTGATTTATTACTTTATTTTATCAGAGATTTAAGCTAATTTACTAGAGGGGTTTCACCCATAATCATTAAAATTTTTCCTCTTAATTTAATATTTTTTAGTTAAGGATTACCTTATTCAACACTGGTTTATAATTTTGAGCCAAGGGTTTACAAGTATAGTCTGTAAGTGTCAATTATATTTACATGTTTTTATTCATGGTCTATACTACTATGTATTTCAGGTTCATCTTAACTACCACACAATAGTGATCTCGTTATTGAGACTACATAGTTTTTGTATTGGGTAGAATTTTATAATTTTCATTTTATCTCATATAGTTAAACTTGATGTATATAATAATTTTCATTTTATCTCATATAGTTAAACTTGATGTATATATTAAGCTTTAACATTTTCAAGTTTGTAATAAAGTATTTGGATGAATTATTAATTATTCTGGATTTTATTATATAAAAATATTTGTGTATATCTTGTAAAATAATATAAACTCTATTTGTGTATAAATATAGTGAACAATTATAATTGATGAAATTGTTTGGGTGGTATGCCTGAGACTATCTAAGTATTGGTTATATGAGTTGAATGTGGTTTGAATTGTTGTTGTTGTTGTTGTTGTTGTTGTTGTTGTTGTTATGTTGCAGGTATTAATACGAGATGAAATTTTGGGTTGGGGGGAAATTCCTTGCATGGTTAATATGCATACGTAGTGTACAATTTGTGTTTTGCGTGTTAATTGGGAGGGCCTCCGTAGAGAGGAGACTATTAAAAAGAAATTTACTTTATTTTACACATATATGATTAATGAAAAAGATGAAGTTGCATTAAAAATTATAAGGAATCTTGCCACTTAGGTCCTTTAACCAAATATTTTAAAAAAAAAACTTCAATTTTTTTTCCCAAGCTTATGAATGCCTAAAAAGTGGGAAAGAAGCCTCTAAGGTATTAGGGCCATTGCTAGCGAATCCTATAACTAATTATCAAGAATGGCACTTAAGCTTTTTTACACCTTCAATATGTTACTACAAGCTATCATGTTTGATTCTTTTGTTATGGAGATCAATCATGTTGTTTGATGTATGATTCTGGTTGTTTTTATTTGTAGTTTTTCTTATTGTTCTTATCATTATAAGCTTTGACCAATTTTATCGGTTGTTGGTTTGATTATACCATTTGAATGATATTCATTTTATTTTGATGTTATATATAAATAATTTTTTTCCTTATTTTATAGGTTCATTAGGGATTTCCTTCTTTTTTTTCCTCAACTGGAATATTTTCTCATATGACTTTCTTTCAACTGTTAACTTTGTCTCTAAACAATTTTGTTTGGGTGATTAACATGTTCATCATGTTATATGCATCATACTCTAACTCATTGATTTCATCTTTCTAGGATTATTGTGTTACCCTTTGTTTGGATGGATTGTTCTTTTTTATTGAATCATTATTTGTATCCTTGCTTAGACAATTAATTTATCTTCTTCAAAATCCTTAAGCATCATCAAATTTTAGATGCTCTCCCACTATTTCAAACAAATCTTATTTTTTTATATTAATCTTTTTTATTTTTCAATTCTATTATCTTTGATTTAACTTGGGGAATTTGATTTAACTAAAGGTATTGGGTTCATGGATTGATATCACAAGGTCAGATATACCTTCATAAATCAGGTTTTCTTCTTTGTCACAACAAAAACAATGTTTTCTTCAAGCAAAACACAATAATATTATTAATCTGAAGGCTTCTAAAATTCACAGAAAGAAAAACATTAAATAATCCTAAGATAATTAACTACAATGAACCCATATTGGGTTACAAACCATTGAGCTTTCAGCTAACACAAGCCTAAAGCCTAAAACACTTGATTTAGGCCAAAACAAACCCAACTGAACTAAAAAATCTAAACTAAAGTATTATAGCTCAAATAATTCTTAAAACAACATAAAAACTAAATAAAATATTTAGAATAATACAAGGAAACAATCAGCCCCCAAAACCATCCCTAGCTTGATTAATTTCCTTGTGTAGTCAGGTATGACTTGCGTAGAAATAATATGTGTTTGTCGTCCCTTTTAGACCTTTTCCCTTGCTTGGAACATGTTGCCTTGAATGCTTGATCTTCTTCCCTTGTATTGTCAAATTAATGCTCTAAAAAATAGAAATAAAATTTGTTGAATTCTTTCCTTTTAAAAAGTTTCCACAATCTCCCTTTAAAGTAAGGAAATCCTATAAGAGAAAGGAAAGAAAACAACAAGGAAAGTCCTTTAAATCTAGCCGCCTCTTGTTCTCCTTGTAAGGAAAGGAATCCTTACTTGTAATGGATAAATAAATAGGAAAATTTACTCTCACATGTTGTCGCCCTTGGTTTCCATGTTAGATATGGAATCTTTATCCAATATGGAGATATAATAATCTCTCTAATTCAGCCTTATAATCGCTTATCATGAACTTAAACTTAGTTAGGATTTTTGACAAATCCTTGAAGGAAAAGGACCCCAACACCCTAATTAATCCTAGCCACTTTTAAACCCTATGTAACCCAAGCCTATACACATCCACAAGGCCCAAATCAAATCTGGTCGTAACCAATTCATCCATAATTAGGACGGACCTATCAACTCTAACAAACTCAATCTAGTTGAATGCATTCTAAGGTAAAAACCCAACATGGCTGAATGGAATACAAACTAAAACCCTAGGAAAAAACCTCATTTGACTGAATGGTCTTCCCCTCAAACCCAAGCTCTCAACCGAATCCCCATCATGAGTAACCTAAGGTTGAACTATAGGCTAAATTATATTATCCTCCCTTTCTTTTAAAGGATTTGACCTTAAATCTAAAACATGAGAATTATCAACTAAAAGCGCATCATCATTACATGGCTCAAACAATGTGTAATCATCAAAACCTAGTAAAACCCTGTTAACAAATAATATGTTCTGAATAACACTTTCATTCTAATACAAACTCTCTAAGTTTTAATTGATCCTTATAAACCTATTTAGGAGATAAAGAAATAAGAACTTGATGCGAACCTCTTGATCATGTGGTCAAGCAGCCCCTAACAAAAATGTTATTTTCCCAAGAAAGCTAAAAATTAAGTTTGAGAACCTTGTGTAAACCCCTAGTCAAAAATAGATAAATCTGGGTTAAATAGGGTAACTATCAAATGAAAAATGATAAATTAGAGAGAAAATCTTATGAATTGTAATAAATATTTATGGGAGATTAATTTAAAATTTAGAAAAGTTAAAGTAATAAAATAGCATGTGGAATATTAGTTAAAGATATAACATATGCTGGTGAGAATTACAAGTTTTGCCAAAACCATATACTCGAAACTACATTAAACCATATACTAACATCTATAAAGAATAGAAATTGTAAAATCTCATGGAACACAATTTCTGTATTAAAATTCAAGTTTCATCTCCACAATCATATTCCTCTTCAGTGCGTGATTTATCTTTAAGCTTGTTGATGCATAAATCTTGAGTGGCTAACTTAATTTTAAAAAATCCATCAATTAGTCTTTTTGAACAATTCTATCCTTAATTCTCAAATTGATTTGGGAGCTCTTAAGACAGCATTCCTTGGTTTTCTTCTTTAGACAAAATAGAACCCCTCTCTAAGAGGATCCCATGCATGAGAAATTCCCTTCTTTCCCTTTATCATTCTTTTCTCATAAGCTACACTCTCTTGAACCCAAGTGCCACATGATTAGACCTAAACTAATCAATTATTAATCATCTTTTAACTCACTATAATCTAATCAATTGGGTTAATCCAACAAAAATGACAAAAGTTTACAAATATGAAGTAAAAATCTCATCAATTTACAATAAATTTAAAGATTAGTAAAAATTGAATTTGCCGGATGGATACATACACCGGAGGGTTTTAGAGGGGTTTTCCACGTCATTTTGACGAAATAAGTACATCAGATGTTAACAATGTGCCTCCAAGAAAACCAGAAAGAGAATACATTAAAGATGTGGAGTGATAAAGAGAGATCGATCATTTAAGGTACCAAGATACATTAAAGATGTGGAGTGATAAAGAGAGATCGATCATTTAAGGTACCAAGATCGTTCAGTTACAACAATTCTGGAAAACAATTTACAAAAATAGTAAGAAAACAAGTCAGGAAGATAAATGGAACAGGTATTCCATGCCTATATTTGTACAAATGCAGGAGACTTGACTGATCAGGGAACAGACAGAATTTTCTTGGCTTGCACTGCTTCCTCAGCTCACACTCCTCGCGAAGTCAGCCGAACATAAACAATTAGTTGTTATAACCTAGTAAAGTTCACGTTTTCTCTAAGGGTGGCATCGCTTGAGAGCAACTTTGGTGAAATTCAAACCCCCCCGCTGATTTTAAAATCTGAAAATGAGGTAGTTTCTCGAGCCTCAACTGTTGAAATCGAATCTTTCTTGTTTAGCCCGAAAAAGGAGCAATTTTGAAATGCATCCAAGCTGCTGGCTATCAGATGGTTCAAACCACCAAGGCTCTCACTTAAAATCAAATCTTCAGTATGATATTTGGAGGATGGTATATCCAGATCTAATAGCCCTAACGAGTCTGGCTGCAAAGCCAAAAGAAAAGGAAGGAAAGAAAAAAGGAAAAAAGAAACAGAAAGGAGTCAGGTTGTATTGTGGATAGCATGAATCACATCTGCTATAAAACTGGCTAGATTTTTCATGGGGCTATACATTCTATGGCACCAGAATGTTAACTCGGTCAACTTTAAGGAGCTAAAGAGCATAAAACAACACGAAAGAAATCATTGATGAAAAAAGAACATACCCAATAGATATCTGTTAGCCCATTGAAATCCTTTACTTGATTGGACACAACTTGTGAATCAGATGAGCATTCGTCCATAGGGTCTCCACCAGTAGGATAATCATTAGGCCCTTCAATAACAGGCAACTCCTGTAATACAAGTGTGAATACATTACCTTTAATCAACCCTCCCTTCTACTTGATAATGGAATCACTTGCACAAAATACAAGTGTAAAAGAATACCTCAAGAAAGGCACTGGATGTGATAGAGCTTGTTCTGTCCATCTGTTTGCTGACCCGTGGAGAAGCAACAGCAGATGAAGTAGTAACTTCCTTACGTAAAGAATGATTCTTTTGAAAAGCAAAAGCATCACATGTCTCTTCACCATCCCAGATAGAAGATGTATAGGATGCGACTGCGGAATGAAATCCCATTTTGCCTTGATGTCTTGAGATATGTGCAGCAATTGCCGCATCAAATGAATCACAGCTGAATGGGATCTCCTGAAGGCATTGATTGCTTTGAACTATAAGTGATTCAATGCAGTTATGATTTGCTACATGAGGTAATTCTGATAGTAGATCTCCAATGCTAACATTGGTAAGGCTATCAGCCCACTCCCCAGCAGACAGCGGATTTACATTGCTCAATCTCAAGCCATCCTATGTATATTAAGATCAAAGCACAAGTTAACAAATGGATTAGAAAATATGCACATTTATCTTGGCTGAAACATTTCAAAAGTCAATTATAGGTGATGCATGTAAATACCAATGCACAAGTCATATTAAAACTTAGATAGTCAAACCTCAATTTATGGATGTGACATGAATGCTGCCTCAGTAAGTATGATATATCGCAGAAGAAAGAAGTGGTATAAAGTTACATGAACTTAGATAACATTGAATTGGATTAAAATCACAACATTGAATTGGATTAAAATCACAAGTTGCAATTACCACATCTTCCGATTGTTGCGTGTTAGTCCTATCATCAGTCTCCTTTCTATGCAAGGATATGTTTGCAGCAGGATCAAAGGACTTCACCAGATTATTTCTGGGTCCTGTGGCAACGAACTCATTATTCTCATTGGTCACTCCAGCAGAATGAAGTATAGAAGCATGATTATTGTTCTCTGAAGTTGGGCAATCCCTACAGGGATTCTCAGGTTTCTCAAACTGATCACTGGTAGATGGCTCAGCTGTGGATACAGAATCCAGAGTCTTGTCCTTCTCATTTCCTCCAACTGGAAGGCAACTATATGTTGAAGGTGCTTGCAATGTTACAGAAGCGAAGTTGACATTGAAAAACCAGCCATACCTTTGTTGAAAATGCACAAGTCAGTTAAAGTAGATTCCAGATATGGATTTGGATTTAAGTTCAAAAGAGAATTAGAAGAAACCTCAAGCGAAACACTGGAGGACTGCCAATTGAAAAGTATACATCGGCTGCACTGACAAGTGAGTCCTGTGTCCATCTTTGATAACCCACCAGGTTCTCTCTATTAACACCGTAAGGGAAAAGCATTAGTTCTCCAGATGCTACAGTAGAATCACCCCATTTCCGGTTTAAATGTTCCAGTACTGATGATATCTTTTTTCGAGTGCTAAGAGTGAGCTCCAGGTGTGGATTATGCTTATCCTGCAACCAGATGAAAATGTATTTACATCCTTTATATTCAGAAGACTACTCAACAACTTGAACTTCTTCTACCTCAAAATTATCAGCATAATCCATCTTTGTACTCACCATTTCTAGGGCTCTTCGAGTACCATCATCAATTGGGAACAATTGAAGCTTAAGCTTCATATTAGTTAGTGCATTACTCTCAACACAGCGAAGCGAAGGATGAAAATGCGGAAGAAGTTTTTCAACAGGATCAAGACCCTTTTTCCCTGGAAATGAAAGAACAATCACTTATTGGCACTTCAAATCAAATTTTTGGAATAGGAATTGGTGAGGATCAGCCCCACCAACCATACCTTGGTCATGTTCATCCTCTTTATCAGTGGCTGTCTGTTCCAAATGCTCAGCAGCATCGGCTACCAAAGAAACTCCAGCAATTGCAGCCTTTTCCCATTTTTTATATGCAGCTGATGAGACTAGACCCAATGACAATCAATTAACAAAGAGATCAGTGCAAAAAATTCATGATTTCAGACCAAACAAAGTGAAAGAATATTCATCCCATCATCTGAGTAAACCGGGTAATAGTAAAATCAAGAAACCAGAGACACGTAGCTTTTAGCAAGGAATATTGGTTACAGCATAAAGGCCATCACCCGGTCATAACCCCATTTGATTTGGGTATTGGAAGTAAGATTTTAGGGGCAATAATATTCTTCAGCATTTCTGCAGAAAGTAGCTGTTTTTTATGATCATTGATTATTTCAAACAAACCCCAAAAAAATATCGCATTTATAGTTCAAAAATGACAATTGTAAGCTGTCCAATTTTTGTACAGATACTTCAAGGATCATCCAAAATGAACATTAAAGTAAATTCAAGAATGACATAAAAGGATGCAAGATAAATGGGGGAAAGTAAATTTTAAACTTGTCTCAAAAACTGAGGAAAAGCTGAAACAAATAATCACCTGGTTTTCGCCTTTGCCTTGCAGGTTTCGTTGCAGCTGAGTCTCCTTTATTGTTGTTACGGACAACCCCCATATTAGCATTGCGCTTCAATGATCCCTTTCCACCTAATTTTTGGATGTTATGACTATCAACAATAACAAGTTTAACAGTTCGAGTATCATGCACCGATGCTCTATTCTGATTAGTGATAATGCTAGGAGTCGTTGGAGAACCATTTTCTCCCTGTGAAGACCTTTTCCTTACATTCTTCCTTTGATCTTTCAAGAGTTGGTTCTCCTTCAAGGAAAACATATACCAATCAGTTAAGCACATCCAGTAGATCAATCAGTTTATGGTCAAGAAACATAAACACTTTTGCAAATATAGACAATCTTCACTAACCAGAGCTTCTATAAATATTTTAAACCTTCGTGGTTTTAGGTGAAGCTTTGAGGCTTTGCAACTATACTTTTCCAATAAAGACCACCTGTATAAAAGGTCAAAATATAAATCAGGAAAACAGAACAATCCGAGACTGAGCCAGATGAAAAAAATTAATATGACATGTATCTGTTGATGGTATCACAAGTTTCCTTTTCTGATTAATTTTTACATATCACTCCCCTAATTCATAATACATATAATAAAAAGAAAAGCAATTCAAACAGTACATAAGAAATATTACCATCGGAGCATTGCAGCATTTGTATCTTTAGAGTTTTTTGCATCTAGGCACAATCCTGGGCCCAGCAATTTGTTCATGCGCCTCACAAGACGATAGTAATAGTGCCTGACCTGGAAAAAAAAGGTGGGTGATAAGGAATATGAAGAATACATCAACTCAACTGGACAAAGCATCTGGAGCTAAATCTCATTGCAAGTTACCTGATCCTTGTTTTTACTTTGAACATGGTGAGTAATTTTCTCAAAGTTCTGCAATGAAAGCTCACAATAGTTAAGTGAAACAGAATTGAAAAACTGTTAATCCAAATCACATCCCAGCAATTACATGCCTTGCCAACTTGTCGTAATGCAGTGAAAAAACTTTCCTCTTCTTGACGTGTCCAAGCAGCCCATTGACGTGTTGGTCTTTTCTCTGCATTCAGCATAAGATCAAAACAGATAAAACTACCACTCTGGCAGTATATTTCAGCAGCACCTAAATTAGTAAAACCAAATACAGCTATTAAAAGCAAAATAACATACCAGGCTGCCGTGTCTCAACACAATCCGGAGTAGATGATGTTACACCAGAATCTCCATCCTGAATTGAACCATTTTGAAGAAGCTGTCGCTCAGAGTCCAAGGAGACATGTGCCTCCATCTCTATACTAAGGGCTTTAAAAAGAAGAATAAACACCCATACACTTCAAAGTTCAATGCTCTCCCTTTGACCTCCACCTAACCCTAGTTGTGAAATTGAACAAGAACTCATCATCAAAAATTAATTAGCATATAAATCAATAAGATGACTATTCAATCCAAAACTCCTCAACATTTAAAATTTAGGGAAATACAATCACTCAGATCTTTTTTAATTTTATGTTTTCCAACCCAAAACATAACATGTTTTCATTGAACCCATAAACAAGAACTTGGATTCACCACATAATTAATACTCGGATAAGTTGAAATTTCTTTAGAATTGGGAGCATCAAGCTATTTTCCAAGTTTAGAATTTTACAAGCAAACCCTAATGGACTACAAACTCCATCTCCAGAAACTATAGAACAGTGATTTCACTAAGAATAAGAACACTAACAATAAATCAAATTAAGCAAACTAAAGCATGCATCTAAGCTAAGAAACTACAATAACAGACACCCATTGAAAATGCAGCAAAATAAAACAGATTAGAAATTCAAATTTCATCCTTTTCAATTTCTTAAGATCCAAATTACCGGATTTTAAGCTAAGAGCACTGAACCCACCTAATTAGAGAAGTCAAATCAATCGATCACTAAAATCCCACATACAAAGCCCCTTAAGATTAACGAAATTTTCCACCTTTAATATTTTCCCCAATTTTTAACATCCAAACAAAACTAGGGTTTTGAACAATAGTGATTGATTTTGACCTTAAAATATCAAAATCAGCGTAATCAAAATGAGAAACTGAAGTTAAATTTGCAATACCTGAGAGAGAAATCGAAGAATCGAAGAAAACCTAGCACGGAAAGCACGAGCTGGGATAATTTTTGAACAAAGAAATTGAAACCGGAGAGAATGTTTGCAAGAAAGAGAAGAGATAATTTTTTTCTATTTTCTTTTCTTTTTTTTTTTACTTTGGAGAAAGAAAATAATAATGAAAATATTAGAAAGTTCAGTTTATTTGCCAAATAGTAATTTCAAATAAAAATACATACATATAGAATTAAGAGATTCAAAGCAGAAGAGTTTGGTCTTAAACTATGATTAAAGAAAAGAGAGAGAAAAAAGTTGTCAGCTTGACCTCAAATAAGCATTAAGTTATAAGAGCTATAAAAATTAAGTAAAAATATGTATATTCAGAATAAAATTTAAAAAATTTATATAATATTTTATATGTTTTTTAATATTTAAAATACAAGACAAATAATTTATTTATAAAAAAAACATTAAAGCATACTAAAAAACTAAGTGTTATGCAAACTAAAAAACTATATTCAAGAGTAATAGAGTCTAAAAGATTCTAGTGAGTCTAAAAGATTCTAGTGAGTATTCAATATATATAATTATAGATTTTATAACATTTATTCTTAAATAATCATGCACTAAAAATATATCTTTTTAAAATCTTACAAAGAAAAATCCAACAAAAAAAAAACTTAAACAAAAAAAAATGAGTATAACATTTTAGTGTTATTTCTGAATACTTCAGAATTCAATAGAAAATTTTATATAGATACTACAAGATCTAATTCAATAAAAGGTTTTATATAGATACTTCGAGATCTATATTTGAATACTTCAGAATTCATAAAAATATCAAATTGTCTCATTAAAACCTTGCAAAGGAAAACTCAATGGTAAAAAAACCTAAATGAAGGGAAAAAAAAATAAACTGCATTGACTTCACCTCAAAAGTACATGTCTTATGATAAATCTTTATGATGACGCATTCCAATATTATGAATAAACTTCTTGAAAGTTGAGGTTGGTAAAAACTTTGTGAATAAATCTACTAAATTATCATTTGACTTGATTTTCTTGATATCAATTTTTTCCTTATGTTAAAGCTCGTGATTATAAAAGAATTTTAGTGAAATATGCTTTGTTATGTCTACTTTAATGTAGTTTCCTCTAAGTTAAGTGATGCAGACAACATTATCTTCAAATAATATTATGGGACTATTTTCAATGGTTGACAGTCCATTTTTTTTATATGTTGGATAATTGACCTTAGCCATATATATTCTTGACTTGTTTTATGGATTACAATAATTTCTGAATAATTTGATGAAATAGCCATAAATGTTTATTTGACATATTTCCAAGAAATTGCAGTGCTTCCGTATGTAAACATATAATTTGTCCTTTATGGAGATCAGAGAGATAATCTGTATCTGCATATCCAATTAATTATAAATTTGATCCACTATAAAATATCCACATTTTAGTTGTTCCGCAGAGACAACGAAGTATATATTTGATCTTATTCCATTGTTTTTTTTTTGTGGGAGTAGAACTATATCTTGCCAATAAATTGACTACAAAAACTACATATGGTCTTGTATAATTTGCAAGATACATGATTGCTCTGATAACACTAAGATATGGTCTATTTAAAACAAGAATTTTTTTATTCTCTTCTAGCGATTGAAAAGAGTCTTTCTTTGCATCAAGTGATCGAACAATCATAGATGTACTCAAAGGATGAGCATTGTCCATGTAAAAGTGTTTCAAGATATTTTCTATATACATCGATTGATGGACAAATTTTTCATTTAAAAGATATTCAATATGTAAATCAAGATAAAATTTTGTCTTTTCGAGATCTTTCATCTCAAATTCATCTTTCAAATATGTTGCAGTTTTACTGAGCTTTTTAGAAGCACCAACAAGATTTAAATCATCAACATAAATTACAATAATAAAAAATCTGAATGTGGTTTTCTTAATAAAAATATATGGGCAAATCTCATTATTCTCAAACCCTTTTTTTAGGAGGTATTCATTAAGACGATTATACCACATTCGACCAGATTGCTTCAACCTATATAAAGATATTTGTAGATTAATAGAATAAACAATTCTATGTTTATTATAAAGGCTTCAAGCATTTTGAATCCTTCAAGAATTTTCATATGGATTTGTTTATCTAATGTTCTATATAGATATGTTGTAACTACATCCATTAAACATATATCTAGAGTTTTTGAGACTACTAAACCAATTAAAAATTTGAAAGTGATTGCATCCATAACTAAAGAATAAATTTCCTCATAATCAATGCTAGGTCTTTGTAAAAAATCTTGTGTAACAAGTCGTGCCTTATATCGAACAATTGCATTGTTCTTATTTTATTTTCTAATGAAAACCCATTTATATCCAACAAGCATAACATCTTTAGGTGTATGAACTACATGTCCAAATATTTCATGTTTTGCAAGTGAGTTTAACTTTGTTTAGATTACTTCTTTCCATATTGACCAATCATTTCTATGTCGACATTCTTTGATAGTTTGTGGTTTAATTTTATCATTACTTCTAGTGATGCCAAAAACAACCTTAAATGCAAATATGTCGTTTATGACAATTTTATTTCAATTCAAAATCTCTCCTTTATGAACATAGTTTATGGAGATCTCATCATTTTTAGGTAGTTGAATCTCTTCAAGAGGTCTTTCTTTAATAGGATCAATATTAGAAGATGATTTTGACATAATTTTTATCGTCTGTTTTATGGATGATGAATCTTCAAGAGTACCGCCATCTCATTGTTATAATTTTTGTTTTCTAGAATTTTTGTCCTTAACATCAACAGGTCTTCTGCGTTTCAAGCATGGTATAAATTCATTTGCTACGTTGTTGCCTTTTTTTTCCTTTATGGATTTCAATTCTAGATGGAGCATTTATAGCTAGAACATGGGATTTAATCACCTTTTCACTGTTGGTGAAAACATCTGGTAATTGATTTGCAATATTTTATAAATGAATTATCTTTTAAACTTGAAGTTTACGTTGATTTGTCCTTGGATCAAAATGAGATAACTTTGGGTTGTTTCACGTAATTTCTTTTCGTACTTCAGACACTAACTTTTCTTTCCCTAATGGTGAGAAAATATTCTCATCAAAATGACAGTCTTTAAAACATGTCTAAAAAAATAACCAGTTAAAGGTTTAAGGAATCTAATAATAGACGGAAAATCAAAACCAACATAAATTCATATTTTATATTATGGACCCATTTTAGTCTTTTGTCTATTATAGGCACATATACTACATGACTAAAAGTTTGTTGAAGAAATATATTTGGTGGTATACCAAAAACAAATTGTAAAGGAGAATATTTATGGTAAACATTTTGTCAAATTCTAACCAATGATGGAGCATGTAATATAACATGTCCCCAAACAGATGTAAGCAATTTTGATTTCATAAGTAATGGTCTAACAATTAATTGAAGGCACTTTATAAATGATTCTGCTAGACCATTTTGAGTATGCACTTGAGCAACAAGATAATCAACATCAATTCCAATAAAAGTGTGATGCTTGAGAAGTAAACTCACCAGCATTGTCCAATCCAATTTTCTTGATTTGATAATTAGAAAATTGCGTCCGTAATTTGATAATCTGTGCTATTAATCTAGCAAATAAAACATTTTGACTAGAAAGTAAACAAACATGTGACCATTTACTTGGTGCATCAATTAATACCATAACATATATAAAAGGTTTGCATGGTGGATGAATAGGTCCACATATATCTCATTGAATTCTTTCGAGAAAAGATTGTGATTCTATAACAACCTTTAATGGATATGGTTTGATAATTAATTTACCTTAAGAACATGCAACACATGGATTTTCACATCGTAAGAGAATATTCAGGTTCTTTAAAGGATCCCCGTGTGAATTTTTAATAATTTGTCGCATCATTATTGATCCTATATGTCCAAGTCGACCGTGCCAAAGTATAAATGTTTCTGGGTCGGAAAAATATTGGTGTTTCACAACATTTGTTTCAATAGATTTCATGATCGTGTAATAAATTCCAGAAGAGAAAGCATATAATTTTTCAAGTACAACCTTTTGACCTGAAATACATGAAATAATATAAAGATATTCTTTTTTTTTCTTCATTTATAGTTTCAATATAATAACCATTAGCACGTATATCTTTAAAATTGAGTAAATTTCTTCTGGACTTATATGAATATAATGCATTTTTGATGCCTAGTTTTGTGTTATTTGGTAATAAAATATTAGCTCTTTCATGTCTGTTGGATCCGATATTGTAGTGACATTAACTTTGGTTAATGTCAAATATTCAAAGTATTTCTTTTCCTTGAGAATTATATACATTGTTGTACTGTCTGCCAAACATAAATCGTCATCATGAAAAGTCATTCCTTTATTCAAGATATAATTAAAGTTTATTATTTAACTGAAATTAAATTGACATTATTTATTGAAAATACAATAAGATAAATATCTTAATACAAATAAAAATATTGATCATCTCTAAGGATTCCACCACTAAGTATATCATCTGTTTTATCTGAGTTTTCAAAGAAATCAAAAACATTAAGATAAGCATTATGACCTTCAAAATCATCTTTATGAAGAAAATAAGTCTCAATTGCATTTTGTTTCATAAAGGCTTAATATAAATTTGTAAGATTTTTTTGGCTTTCGAAAAGTGCGGACCAATGACCATGCATACCACACCTATGACACTTATCTTCAGGTTTATGCAAATTCTTGTCATTTTCTAGTTTGGGTTCATTATGTCTTCACTTCTGTGGTATAATGGGTTTTTTTTTGAAGGATTACCTCTTTTCTTTTTATATTTATTTTTTCCATATCTATACCCTTGGTTCTTTCTTGTCTTTTAAATCAAAATTTCGTTCAGATAAATATTTTGTTCACTTCAGGGAATGGTTTAGAACATATGGGATGGGATTAATGATTTTTCATCAAAAGCTCATTATTTGGTTAAGCCACAAGAAGACATAAAATCAGTCTCGAATAACTCTTGAAATTATGTTCTCTATATTGTTGATGCAAGACAATATTTGAGGCATGAAAAGTATATAATACTTTCCCTAATATTTAGTTTTTTGTGATATTTTCACCACACAATTTTAACTATGAGGTAATTTTAAAAAGAGCATAATTATATTCACTAACCAATTTAAAATCTTGCAACCTCAGGTGCAACTAATCATAACGAGTTTGAGGGAGTATAGTTAATCCTTCATGGAGATGGTGGTAAATGAAAATCAGTGCTTTTGCGCGATCCTGCAAGGATGCGTTATTTCTTCTTTGATGGTCTGTCTCTCCAAGATTCGTAGCTTCTAGATGAATCTCAGCATTAAGGATCTATGAAAAAAAATTATTCTCATATATATTAAGAGCGGTAAATTCAAGTTTTGTTAGATTCGGCATTATCTATATAAAAAAAAAACAACTTATTAAATAAAATCATGAATATAGAAGAAAAAAATCGGTCTCTTAAGAATATTATTTAGTTCTTTAGAAATACCAATTCTTCAAGAACTGTATTTAATTTATTTAATTCTTTAAAAACTTATAATATTAGTTATTCAGGAACTTTAAATATTGATGAACAAAAAAGAAAGAAAATTTATCAAAATAAGTTACAGAGCCAAATATATTCCATAAAGTATAAACAGTAATGAAAAGAGAAAAATATTGAAATTGATACAAGTCACGTAACATAGGAATTCATGTGTTCAAGATTTAAATATAAATTAAGTAGAGTAATCATGCTGATAACGTGTTAATAAAATAAAAAAGAAGTAAGAACATACATATTCAGAAGAAAACTTAAAAGAGAAGTTCATATTTTTTCTTGTATATTTATTTTAATACTTAAAATACATGACAAGTAGTTTATTCATAGAAGAAAAAAAATAAAAACATTAAAGGATACTAGAAAACTCAAGTACCATAAAAAAAAATTAAGAGACTAAACTTGAGAATCATGAAATCTAAGAGATTTTAATAAACATTTAATATATATATATATATATATAATTATAGGTTTTATAACACAATATTTATTATTTATAAATAATTAAAAAAGCAACCTAATATTACCCTACCACCTTGTAGCGTGGGTGGGCTTGAACTTGGCATTCAATTTTTTATAATCAAATTTATGATTATCTAAAAAAAATATTCTTGGAGATTAAATACATTTCATTATAAACAAATAGATATTAGAACGCAGGAACAACCGAGGCGTCAAAGGACACTTGTCTCCATTTCTAATGTTAAAAACAGTGTTTGTCACGAGGATACCGCATGTCTTAATTATTTAAATATTTTCTGTCCTGAAATGTCAAAAGGCTAAAGACATCCTCCTCCTCGTCACATTTACCATATTCCTAGAAGAAGAAGGAGGAAAAAAGCACGTGAATCATATTCATGTTTGGAAAGAAAAAAGATGAAGATTCAGGTTTTATGGTATTTGGATCAAGAAATGTTAAGCTCCCTTTGCCCTAAATTGTAAATGTCTGATAGCCACACAAGAATGAAGGAAACATTACAATAAAGGGACTAATGCTGGTAATATTGAACAAGTTACAGGTCCAAAGTTGACATCAGCTGAATACAACTGATTCTTTGTTTCATGTTCAAGCTTCTACGAACAAAAGACGAACAGCCAAGGATAACGAAATACTTGTTTTTCCTATTTTTGCAGGCACAACTGAGATTTAATGTTGCTGTTAGCAATTAGTTACAGCCTCCAAAAGCTCCAAAACCCTGACTTTGAAAACCAATTTGCTGGTTAACGAAAGCAAATGCAGTGCATCTCTTTTGTACCGAGTCTCTATGTTCTTGTTATTCATAAAAGTTTACAGATACTTTCTTCTTATCCACTTCCTTCCACAGAATGGTGTAAACAAACTTTTAGAATGATGATATTCGCCCCTCAGCTTTCCGTGGCCACAAGAATTCCATCAATTTATTTGGTTTGGGGTGGGGCAAGGCTGCAAGGATTTATATTCTAACATAACTTGTAGGTGATCAGTATAAGATATCATGACCAATAAAATGGAAAACCTTGGTCTGCCCCCACATTGAAATGATCAGCAAGAAGTATTATGGTATCCCAACAGCATCCTGGTAAGTGATATAGCGAGCCTTCACTCACCAGCTACTTTGATTTCATTCGATACCGGATGATTTGTAAAGCATCAATCTGTACATAGGGTCCCCACGATCGATAACATGTTGCTCCCAATCTGACATAACTCCAAATGGGTTCTCTTCAAGCCATTCCCCGAGATTCATTCTTGCATGGTATTGATCATTCCATAGATTGAGCTTGCCCTTGCCAATTTTGAGAAATAATTCTTTCATTCTCAAAGCAACTGCTTCTATGTCAGATTGCAGGAAAACCTGGCGCAAGAAATTCAAGAATAGAGTTAATAAGCTGGAGCAAGCAGCATTTCATGCTTTATGATAGAAATCGACTAATGAAGAACGGATTACACAATATCAGAAACGGAAGCTGCAAAAACTTCGTGTTACCTTCCCATCCAGTGCAAGGAGATCCACCACAGCTTTAATCAATGACCTTTGCAGCATTCTCCATCTATGTTCTGGATTGTTGAAATCAGGGTTGGGACACTGAACAAGGTGATAAAGGTTGTCCTTATGTGGCATAGATGTCATGTCTCAGCAATTCATTGAAAACAAGGGATAAAACCACTAGCCAATTTTCTAATTTGCAGTTATTTTGGATTATTGAGGTACTTTTATTGCATCTACAAGGAGACTAAAGTGCTTTCTTAAAGAAGACAGAATCCATAAATAATCTGAAATTACTACTCCTTGGAAAAAAACCACTGAGGCTGACAACAGAAGAATGTAGCAGCACCTATTGTTTCATATTCGACGGTGGTAAATGGAAATATTAAGTGATAATTGTATTGTGGTGAAATAAGACGGTGAGACAACAATTTTCTTGAAATAGAAGATTTAAAATTCTTCACACAACAAATTAGAATACATCACCTAAATGGTTTAGAAGATTATCTAGATCTCAATAAATCCATGCCTAGGAGTGCAACAAGAATGAGTTAATGACAAATGCACACAAAGAAATGGATCCTACAGAATGAAAGTAGAAAGAACAATCTATCCACTACCTGTATTGAAACAAGGACCAACTCTCCTGGATAACTCGAAACTATGGAGCGAAATGTTGTTGTAGCATTTGTTACAATGAAGTACCTAACATCCAGAACAAAAGAAACAGATGAAACAATTACACAAATCCAGAGATAATAAAACAAACTTTTACCTGCACAATTTTTTTTTCCTTAATGATTGGCAATATTTGAACACAAGCCTATCCCTACTCTTTTCCCACACGAGTAAATAAAATCGCAGGGCAATTAGCAATAGAAAGTTAATAACATGAGGAACTACATATGATTTCCAATCAGTACTCATCAAAATGCAAAGAAATCTTTCAAAAGTTCAATTATAAATGAAAATCCACTCCCCAAACTTGCACACGTGAAAGAAATATAAATAAAAGTTCATTCTGAAAATTAAGCATTCAAGAACATTACATATTGCCTTGTATATATAAAGCAGGGATTCAATAATCTTAAGCAAACACAGTTTTGTCAAAAACAAAACCCTACCATCAGATTCACATTGAAAAACTCATTTCTTAGCCATAATGATGGAAATATTCAATCAAACTGAAATATAATCTAATTTAAATGCACAATGATTTACAAAGATGTCATGAACATCCAATTTGGACAGCATAATTATTTTTGGCCTATGTTTACTATCATAAATGTGCAAATTTTTGCAGAAGTAAAGCAAGGACCGTACCCATTTTGAATGCCATACTGATGAACAGAATCCATACAGCGTCTTACAAGCTAAAGTTTTTGAAAAAATAAAATAAAACAGAAGTAAGAAATTGAACCAAAGAGGAAAGACGTAGAAGTAAAGAGAAAAAAAAGAAAGCAAAAAGAAGCCCAGAAGAACAAATAACCTTTGAATTGATTTCTAGACCAAGAAAATTCAAATCCTTTCTTCTCCTAGCCATCCCCAAAAGAAATAGTCCACTACCTGCCATTTTTAATCAAATGGATGAAAGAACCACAATAATATACCCTTTTTGTCAGACACAGACACACATCCCCACAAGATGGGCATATCATGGTTTAGTCTTGTAATAATCACTATTTGACATTTGTTTTTCTGTACCCAACGTACTCATTTTCCGTTCAATACTTCACACATATTTCACAGCAGATAAGAGCAAATCAAACAGATTACTAAATACCACTTCAAATGTCAACTACTCAATCTCACATGTACTTAGCTTTTGAAGCAACAAATACGAGGAAATCAAATAGTAGGAAGAGAAAAAGGAAAATGTACCACTTCCAATATCAACCACCAATGGTTGAGCTGGATTACAATAGGCAGACTTCCAATCGATCTCAAATGGATATGCCTGCACAAAGCATGAAAGGAACAATGCCCAAGAAAATCATCATAAAAAGCTGAGCACATTAATGTCTTCGAAACCTTCAAGCAAGAATAGGTAGGATAGATATCTTAACTACTTAAGTGAGGATATTATGCACCCAAGACATCAGTTTTATCAAATCGCAAGAAGTGATGGGCCTGTAAAATTATATTCTTTAACACCATCCAAAGAAAAATGATGAACTATGATGGTTGCAAAATACTCCCCTCAATGTAAACAGCTGTACTCTTTTCCATGGTCTCATCTAGGAAAATCCTCATTTTAGTTTTTGATTACTACAGCAAAAAATAAATAGTGAAGTTGACGGAACATACTCTATCTAAGGCCATAACCCCGGGAAGCTTTCTTCCTTTGAAAAATTCCCATATAACTGAAGCATTTTCAAACATGTCATTAACCAAGACAGACTTTGATTCCATCACCATTGCTTGGCATGCCATATTCCCCACCACAGTGATATCACAATTTCTTTGCCTTAGTTCATTAAGTGCTTGAGCCAATTTAGATGCTCCGTCTGAACATGGACCTGAGAACTTGAATTTCACTGGACCAATCCATAGAATTTTCTGTAATACAAGGAAAAAAACTTAGTTAAGTCTGATAGTAATCAACAATGAGCTGCCAATTAAAAGCAAAATGCAACATGCACGAGCAGATTCCACAAATAATGGCTTTTTGAAACAGATATGTCGTCAATTGATAAAAAATAAGTCCAATATGATTTATTTACTTCATGAAAACTAAAAAAGAAAAATTTATACAAACTTTGGCTCATAATTAGTAAATTGAACAAAAAAAAAACAGAACTTCTATGCCTTGATTCTCAATGCAACACCAATGAAAGTAAGTGGGTATAAAGAGGTAAGATATTGTAAAATGAACAGAGCCAAATAGATAGAAATATAATGCGTCAACGTTTACCATCTCCAGATAGATGAATTAAAATTCTTCTCATTATAGTAAATGAAAGTTATAGCTAATGAATCACCTATACGCACCACTAATAAGCTCTCATCAATTAATTAGTGTTGAATATAAACAAAAAAACATGGAGTTTGGATCAGCTAAAAACAATGGATGCTCAGCGCCAACTCCTTTTTACCTTGCATTTCACTAGTAAAGAGTTTAATTCATCCAATGACCGAGGACCAAGATCAACAGGTAGCCAACCTAAAATATAAGGAACATAAGATAGTTCAAGCACAGAACTTATTACATCTAAGAATGGTCAATAATAACAATTTATAAATGTGGAGTCATCAAACATACAAATTTAAAGGAGCTGCTTTGATTGTGGTAACATTTGAAATAATATTACCACGGAAGGATGCAGCAGACATATCAATTCTATATTATAGTGATGCATTTTTCTTCTTTCTGCTATTGATTAGACAAGTATATATACCACATGGTACTTGCAGGGGGGCCACAAACACTTTATACAACACACACACACACACACACACGTATATATATAGCTTTCTCATGTAATATGCGGCCACTAGAATAACTGAAAGAACAATGAAGTAAGTCAATATGGAAAGTTTAAAGAGGAAGATAGTTTCAAATATTAACTCTAACTCCTTGAAGGCAGTGTAAAACCGCGACAACTATAGCACTTTTGATGAAGTTTTTGATAATTGCAAAAAGAACCGCTGACAATCTAAATTTCGAAAGTAGCAGGTTGAGGAATAAATTAGAAGAATATAGAGGGAGGAAACCAATTTACCCAACCAAATATAAATTCAAGAGCTTGGATATTTAATCTTTGAAAGGAAGGCCATACATGAAGCCAAAAAATGTAATAATTTTGGGTAGAATCTCACCATCCAAAATACGATGAGAAGGAAATATGTCCATTTGCTCTGGAAGATGCTCATTCATGCACCAAAAATCCATGGGATGTAGAAGGGGAATGTTTCTATCATGTGCAATTTGGATTATATCTAAAGCTGCTTTATACGCCCCGGGTTCTACCAGATATGAAGGAACAGAAAGTCCCAAAGCATGCATTATTTGGAATGACATCATCCCAACAAAGACCAGTCCATCACATCTGGAAACTAAAAAATGCACTGCAGCTGCTTTGTCATAGAGATTACCCCCTCCAATCTGCATCAGATAAGAGAATTCTAGCAATAAGTGAAGAGCAAAAGGAAACATGCAAAAGTTAATATTCACTTAAAGAGGGGGAAGCAACTTTTTTAAACTAATGAAGCTAAATGAAAGATATCTTTAGCAGTGGAGACATACAATTGCAACATATGGTCTTTTGTTAGTTCTAGCAACCTTCTTCAGCTGACAAAGGCTCTCTTCAAAGTGAAAACCAGCTATACAAGCAGAACAAAAGCGAGCAATACCAACTGTTGATGCAAGAATTTTATGAGACTGCGAAAAGGAGTCGTTAACAAAAATATCAACTCCTAATGATAATAGTTCAGCAAACTTTGAATTATTGGCAGCTTCCTCTTTGTACTCTGAAAGGTTCTCAAGAAGGAATATATCTGCTTTCTTCAGGAGTTCCATTTTCAACAACACAGCAGAATAATCGCATTTAATGGTAACAACTCTGTGTTGGATAACTGATGATATCATGTCTGGAACAAAGAGATTGTCATGAATTATTTCTGAAGCTGTTTACAACCATATTGGACTGGTCCTACAATGTGAAGCAATCTCTTTGAAGTGCTCTAGGAATGATACCTGCAACAGTCTCAGCATCATGAAGCTGTGAATTAGTTTTCTTCCTCCAGTCACTCACAAGAATTATTTTTGCTCCAGCTTCATGTAGATATTTAATCGTGAAAACTGCACTTGACACTGATTGAGAGCTCTGGTCCTGTTCTTCTTCCCTAAGTAAATTGGTAATATCAAATCTGACCATGACCACTTTTCCCACCAGCTCCTCTCTAGGAAATTTTCTAAGAGTTTGTACATGTGGGAAAGGCTCCATTTCTCCTTCATCACAACAATTAGTCTAAGAACAAAACCCAATTGAGAGTTACAATTAAATATCTCAGCCAACCAACAAGAAAAAACCATTTTTAAGGAATACTTAGCCAGACTAAGCAGACACATCATACAAATATAAATTAAGGAGTCCTGTGTTTTGTCTATCATGGGCATTGAAGTTGATTCAACTAAAAGCTCAAACAAATGATGGGAAGGCATTTGAACAGGAATTGCAAACACAGTTCAGTTCAACTTAATAGAACAAACATTTTCTGTAAACTTGGAAAGTGGTATACCAACAGGAATGCCAACTAAAATTTCAAGACTACAAACACACCAGTTTTATGAGGTGGATTGTTGGGATAGTAATCCTCTTGTCCAAAAAAACACATCGGGTAAAGGCTTCACAAAGAAAATACACAACTTCTTCCAGTTTTGTCGATATCATCCAAATTTAATGATAAGAAGTTTGATGATAATGTACACCAACTTAACCTTTCAATAATGGTCAACTGAGATGAAAATCCATTGCAGTTTACAATTAGACATACAATGACTTATATTTTTATCTCCTGTTGAACCATCAATGTGTTCAGGTACATGAAAGAATTACTGTATTGGTAACAGATTAAAAATATAATTATCAGTACTATCCACACAAAAAAAAAGAAGAAAAAGGAAAAGCTAATTCTTAGAAACTAGCCCCATTCCAGCAACAGCACCTGCCAATAAGGGAACATCAGCTAGATTTCTTGGTACCTTAAATTTGTTAGAGCTTTTGACATGATCTGCTGCCTCTGAACCACCTGCCAAGAACATTAAATTAAACTTGAAAAAGAAAAATCAGACAGTGAGAAGAAACAAAGACAAAATGTTAAATGTTACTACTAATCGTGCATTTATTTTTTATTTTCAGAAAAAGGCAAGGAACCTTGTAAGGATAGTGATCGAACACCACGAAATCTCCAACGTTTGGCAGTCTTGTTTCCGAGGTATGGAGAAGATTTTGGATGAAGAAACTCCGATGTTTTGGTAGGAAAAGCATAAAACGTTAACTTGTTTAATAAGGATAGAGTTCCATCCATTGAATTTAGAGGTTGACACATGTTTCCTCCTTTTGCTGCCGCCTCTATATTAACTTACCGAGCAACTGTAAGCAGAAAGTTAAATATAAGAGCACAAAAGAATTAAGTTGAACTATCTTGGTTGATTTATTTATTTTAGAAAAATCCAATCCCTATAATTGGATTGTTTACACTAGTCAAAGACACCAGTGGTTCACTTATCTTTGAAAATGTTGTTTATTCACTTGTAAGAACACTTGAATCCAACATGAAAAAAAAAAACACTTCAGTAGTTTAAGCAGAAACCCAAAAAGAAAAAGAAAAAGAAAAGGGGGGTTACCTTCAAGAAATAGAAAAGGAGATGAGGGTCACAGCACCATGGCATGCCTGTCTGCGTTATCTTCTTCTTCTATATAGATATGCTCTCTGCTCGGCTTGAAGAAAAAGGACGCGTTTATTATTGTAGGTGCGATGTTAAGAAGTAATAGCGTAATACGGTGCGTATTTATGCAAAGTGTTAAAAAGGGTGCAATATATTTAACGTATCTTCTTCAACTACAACGTCGTGTCGTTTGACATCAACTGCAAAAAAAAAAAAACCCGTTGAAAAATATTAAATATTTTTAAAATATATCATTTTAATTTTTAATGCATTAATATTAAAAACAAATTTTAAAAATAAAACAATATTATTTTTATATATTTCCAAACAAAAATCAATTTAAAAAAACAATTCCTGCCGCGACAGCAAGTAACGGCGGGCTAATGAATGGAACTCGCACAAATCTGAGACTGAAACCCTTCCTCTCTGTCACTGACTGATTTGTCTGCTTCACTAGGAGGAGGAGCAAGCCATCTGAGCTACAATAGAAAAATAAAATGGGTTTTTCGGTAGGATTTGTTAATGGATTTGTTGGAGTTTTAATTCTCTCTCATGCCGCTTATTCAACCACTCAATGTATGCACATCATACTCTCTCTCCCTCTCTCTTTCTTATATCTTTCTTTCTTCTTTTTTCTGATTGTTCTTCTTTTTTGTTATTTCTGTTTATTTGTGCTGATGGTGGTGGTGATTCAGATGAGGGTTTGTTGAAGATTACAGAGGATGAGTTTTCTGGACCTCCTTTCAATGTATCTTATCTCTCTCTCTACTTCTCCTTTCCTTTCCTTTCCTTTCCTTCTATTTCTCTTTTTTGTTGACTTTTTTTTTTTAATCTCTTATTTGGTTGTGTGTGGATGTTTATGCAGGTGGTGGTGGAGTTGATTGTGGGGCTGGTTTTGTGTACGTGGGCAGCCATAACTGTGCCTGGCATCTTGCTCTCTATTCATCCTGATTCTGATGACAATAGGTAACTCATTCGTTCTTTGTCTTTATATTTATATCTCTCAATGTCGTCTATTGGGATTTCTTTCTATTCATTTTCCAACTCAAATATGTAGATCGTTCATTGGGTTATATAAATTTACTTTGGGCCAATAAAATATGAGTAATTCACTGTCAAGTAATCAGATTGCTCTTTAAGAAATTGAGAATAAATAAACAAATAAAGACTGGTTTACTTACAGCAGTTGTGAGTATATTTGAGTTAGTTAATGAGGTAATCAGGTTTCCCTTTAAAGAGTGTGTTATTCATCACTTTGTGAAATTTATATGTATTACCTTGAAAATAAGCAGCCTTTGAATTTTGTTTTCTTTTTTTTTTTGGAAAAAGGATGTTGTCCTTTCATTGTTGACCGAAACTCTGTAAACTTCTATTGGAAGTATTCTTTCTAGTTGAAATGAGCTTCAACTGTTTCTAGTTTTCCTCAGGTTGGTTCTTGTTTTGTTTCTAGTTTTCCTTAGGTTGGCCCTTGATTTCCTTGAGTTGGTTGATATATGGTATCCAGATTAATGTGCCAACTAAGACAAAGAGCTCGTGCTAGAAGGCTGAAATGAACCCATACTGCAGAATTTTTAGTGATTTACTCCATTGAGAGGCATGTTTGCTTGCTTACTCTTGTTAGTTGTGACACTTATTTCTGAAGGTTTCTTTCCTTTGGGTACCATTGCATGCTTTAAAAAATTATACATGAATCCATTCTTTGCAGCATCTGATGTACAGTGTTGTCATTCACTTTTTATTGATCATGGCAAACTTAGATTAGATATAATTTATTTAGTTTCCGGATGTTATAAGGGAAGTTTCCTCTTTTTAATTCACGAGATGGTCATGAATTTTCCTGAATGAAATGTAAGATAAACCATGGAATGGTTTTATCACTTCTGACTTATCAGTATCTGGATTTTGAAGATGCTGTTTAAATTTCCTATCCCAGTCTGGTAATGTTAATGGTACAGCAATAGTCTCAATTGCACCTAAAGTTATTTCTGTTTATTCTTGCCACATGATAAGCATACTTTGTAGTAAATCAAGGGTCCCTTAATTGGTCAGCTGGACAGTATCTTTGTATCTTGTAGATCATGACATTTGTTAATTAAGGAACATATAGAAATCCTTAAGAATCCTTAAGTGGGGCGTTGTACCTTCATATAGCTTGAACACATTCTGACTTTATGATTAATTTCCTAGGAATTCTAGATTGAACTGTAGACTACCATTTCTTCATTGTCAAGTTATATGTTGCTCTACAGTGTGCCCTTGCAGGCATAATCAGGTGCATGTAAATGTAAGTTTGTTTGACTGAAGATTTCATTTTACAAGGGACTAATCAAACTAAAATTTTCTTGATATGCAAGAAGAGGGCTTGTTATTTTTATTAAGCCCTGACCATGGCAATGGGGCCTCTAGGCTTACCACTAGTGTTTTTAGGCTAGATTGATGTGAATTGTATTTAGACATAGGCTTGTTGTTTCAGGTAATAGATGAAAACATGATTAAAAAAACAAAAAAAAAAAAACAAAGAGAAGCCAAGTCAGCAAGTCAGTGTAAGGACTGGACCATGTCAGCCCTGTTTTCTGACTTTTGTTTGTTTCCTGAAACCATGGGAAAGACCTCATCCTATGGTTTGGATGGTTCAAGATCTAGGCACAGCAGTTTTTTTTCCTCATTCTACCTTGGATGTGTTCCAAAACTTTGTTAGTTAAGGAGCCATTGTTAGCACTCTAGTTCTTGGTGATTAGTGGAACAGATTATCCCCCATAGATTTCCATCATTTAGATGGTTTTATTTAAATTGCTTGTGTTCTCTTCCTGGACACTTATTTTGTTATGTTGCATCGTTGCTGATTGTGTTATCTTGCTACTTATTGCTTGAAGATTGTGTTCAATTGGTAGATTTGGTGAATAGTTTAATTACCACGGTAAAAGATGAACATGGAACATTGATGCATATAACACGGAACAATTAAGATCCAAGTAGAGAATGCAAGCGATCTACATGGAAAACCTTTAAAGAGGGAAAAACCACGGCATATAATCTGGATCCAGTGATTGATGGAATTAAGCGTTGAAAAGATCATAACTACAAGAGTAATCCCTCGAGTCCACAAGGAATCTAGTGGATACACACCAATGACTTCCTAACTAACAAAGTTAAAAGGCATACGCTCAAAAAAGTACAAGTATCAAATCCCTTGTAGAATGGAAGAGAAGCAACCCTTGACTTTAGAATCCACTCAAGAAAAACCCTTGGATCTCGTCCTTGAATCACCCACCCACCCGGTCTTTTTGACCATGAGAAAAAAGACAGTCTGGAGGCCAAAGCAGCTCACTATTGTCTTGAAAAATCTAACTTCTTCACAATTTTGTTAGCTACAACTTACAATAGCAATCAACTCCACATATGTCTAGCCCAGACTTGGTGGTAGGTTAAAGATGGTCAAGTTTCCCGTGTCAATTTCATGTTCCTTAGAGGGCATGCTTTAGTTGTGTTGATTCTTTCTACACTACATATGCTTGGAGATGTGAATTACACCAAATATGATTGTTAGTAATGTTGTTTTTACACTATAACGGGCCATTGACATTATTCATATATTCTTCAATGCAGGATGGTTTCTTTGCCAGACAACCTGGATTTCATAATCTTCAACCATCGTGGAAAAGTATTTGTTCCAGAAATCAACATGAAATCGAAACGTTAAGGTCATTAAAGCAATGGAAGATTCACCTCCAACATATTTGAGTAGACTATTGTTTCTCAATCAAATTAGCACTCCGAAAGAGAAGCTCATCAACTCAACAGGGCTACTGTCAAGTTATTAGGATTACATAATTATGATCGTCCCTTTGGATTTGTATTGGTCTTATATTCATCATCACTGTTCATCATGGTCATGTAACTTGAACTGGGTTATGTGTTTTGCATCTTTAGCATTTGAGTTTTGTATTTGGATCTGGGCAGGGCGTTTTTGTGGTGCCCTGACTTCACTTTTATTTGTTAATGATCAGTCCAATTACACTGGAGTTTTTACCAGGGTGATATGCAGAGAAATCAAAAGGTGGTAACTCTGTCCTCTTGCAACAGGTTTGCACATGAGAGGACATCGGAGTGGCATTGTAAATGCATGGGTTAATCTCGTGCCAGCATGCTGTGGATTGACTGGTGGAATGGACTATGGCGCCATCCTGCTAAAAAACATGGCTTTCTCGGCTCTTTCTCATGGAAGAATTTTTCTGCATGTAAATTGATGCTTCTTGATTCTGATATCCTGTCATTTTGCTGCATGAGCTGGTAGTTTTTCCATCGTTAACAACTCGATTATAGCTTTAAAGCCAGATAACGGAAGCTGTATGTCAAAGCAAAAGCTACGATAGCTTATGCACTAGGCGGTGTCTCTTGCCTATTTAACTGTATATAGATCGACTTCCTGAAGGTTATTATAAAGCGGCAGACCTGAAGAGATTCAACTTCCAAAATGAACAAAATTTACAGCCGATTAAATTAAGAAAACATTTGTCATTAATTAAAAGTTGGAAAATTAGTATTCAGAGGCTGCAGCAATATATTTGATTGCAACGAAAAGCAACTGTGCTAGTGAGTCTGTAACTTGAGTGGCCAGATAAGTATTATTTTTTTGTTCTTGCTCGGGTATTTTCACACCTTTTTAAATGGTGAAACTAGTCCCGTTTGGGATTTGTGATTGCCCCTCCCAACAAGTGCGCTTCCCGAGAATCAAACCTGTGTTCTCATCCTTGCAGGGATATAACAATGCCTTAACTGCTAAACCAACACTATATTAAAGGCATTGAATTATCTCAATCTATACTATAAATGTAAGAACCTGACGAAATAGGGTAACTGTTTCGACAAACACACTATCAATTATCTCTCAATCCTATTTCTATAACAAAAAGAATGTGATTGCCAAGATGCACGCGTTGTTGTGTACAGGGAGCGACTTCCCATCCCCAAGTTATTTGACACAATCAAAGCAAAATTGTTCTCCAAACACAACATTACACATCAGTATGACTTCCCATCCCCAAGTTATTTGACACAATCAAAGCAAAATTGTTCTCCAAACACAACATTACACATCAGTATGGTCTGGATGTCCCAACAATCCAGACAACCTCATAATAAAATTTTGCAATGACATTAAGGTGCTCATGTGGAAATGCACAGTATCCTAAATATTATCTTTTTGTTGTATGTCCAGATGATACTGGCCAGAATCAAAGAGCACATTTTGTCCATCCCACAATAAAATTCAATGCTGATACAACATCTAATGACGGAACAAAGAAGCACAATCTTCACTGTCAAAGAATCACTTGAGACTAAAGCTAAAGTAACATAAGCAAAAGCATTCACATACCTCAAAAATTGTTATAGTTTGCGTGGGATACTCAATAAGAATCTCATAATATCTGTGCAGGAACAACAAATATGTCCCTGAAATAATAAGTGAACCAATAGCCCCTACTAAAACCAACTTCTGAATTAGCTAGTCAGTCTTGAAATTAGTTTACAACTGTGTAAGTTCTTGAGGGTTTTCCATTGACTGCCTAAGTATATACTCTGCTCTCCTCTTCTTGTCATCCCTCTCGTCATCCCGCCCTAACCAATGCCCTATTCTCCTCCCACCCTTCTTCGAAAGACTCAGATCCAAAGACTCTCCAAGCAACTTCTTTCCAGTCTTAAACTTGAAAATCACAGCAGGTCTTTTTTCCGGAAGTGTCTTCCTCTCAAAATCTCCATCGTCACAAATTCCACTTTCTTTTGCTGCATCAATAGCAGGTGCAAATGCCTGCATCACAGAAATATGGTTTTTTAGCTTATCTGACAACACAACTGGAGAAACATCCTTCTTCCCAGACTCTGATGGCATGGCAAGAAACTGACCACTATCAACTACTCCTGACTCTTTAACATTATTACTAATCCCTGAGGATGAAGCCCCTGCTGAGCCATTACTCAACAACCTCTTCTGCAAACTCAACAAAGCCCTCTCTGCCTTTCTCCTCTGTCTCGCTTGCTCGATCGTTTCTGCACGAGGATCTACAAGCCTCTCATTCCACATAGGTGTATGCAAATACGTGTGAGGATCGGGCAAAGCTGGCAACCATGCCGGAATATGCTTCCCAGGCGGAACTTCACTCATTTTTTCAAAAGTAGGAATTAACTTTCTATCCCTAATAACAGGAAACCTTGGCACTGGTTGCGCAAATGGAATCTCATCATTAGAACCCACAAAATCAATAAGTTCTTTAATCGTACCAGAATTAACTAGACAATTATCAGAACTGGACGCACCTAAAAACCCTTGTGAAGCTCCTATTATTATATCTTCAAAACTTCTAACTATATCAAAGAAATGACATTGGGTTCTACCTGATAAGTTGGCGTAGAAGCTTGCAGTCTTGCCTAGGTCACAGAGGTATTGGACTGTGACATCACTGAGAGAATCCAGAGCAGATTTCTTGAACCCATCAAAGCCCGCACTCTCACATATCTGAGCCACTGCCATTCTTGATACAGCGCGGCCAAAGTCATCGGATTTGGGTCTTCCCGGTGTATTCTCTTCACCTCCATTGCTCATATTTGAACCATCATGTCAAAAAAGAAGAAATATTAGGGCTTTTCCAAATACAAGGCCATTTCAACCCCGACGTGGAAAGAATCATAAGAGAAGGGAAATCTTGTTTTCTTTCTTTCTGCTATAGTTTTCTAAGGAATCAAACAGAAAGTGAAAACCCTGACCTATAAAAGAAGCAATGAATTGTAGGAAAGAGAGAAATGAAAAACCTACAAATTAATTAGAGAATTGAGAGAGTAAAAGTGAAGAGTGATTTATTATGATAAAACCTAGAGGGAGGAATATAAATATTAGGGTTTTAGTGGGTTTAGGGTAATATTTTTGGAGGGAAATTGGAAGATTGAAAAACAGATTGAAAGGAAGATAGGGATCAAGAGAGAGATGATATTTATAGAGGTGAAAGGATGGGTGGGTGTAATTATAGAACCCGATAACTCGCAGCTGCTGGACCATGCTTGCGTTAATCAGGGCGTTTGGCATCACGTCAAACGTTTGTTTAAAATTTAAAAATGTTTTTGTTTAAAATTGATTTTTAATATTTTTAAATTATTTTAATATATTGATGTTAAAAATAAATTTTAAAAAATATATTATTTTGATGTGTTTCTAAAAAAAAAAATATTTTAAAAAACAACTAATATCACTTAATTTACAAATTACCCATGCATTTATTAATCAAAAATAAATTATTATTTAATTTTAAAATTAAAATTTACAAAAGCTAATCCATGAAGGATTTTCATTGTAGCTGGTGAGTAAAAACATTATTCAGTTTTCATAGTTTTATTTCTTTATCCAAAAAACTTAACACTAATTATTTTGATCATCCAAGTCTTTTTACAAGGTTTATTGGTCATTATCAAATTGATTAGAAATAAATAAGTATTTTCTCGTTTCAAATACACAGTGAAACGACTAAAATACTCTTTGAGGTAAAAAAATTTAAAATTAATATCAAGGGGTAATTTCATCCATTTTCTTATAGCTAAAGAATATTGGAAAACTTCATCCGCTTTCCTATAGTTAATTGCAAACTTCATTCCCTTTCCTATAGCTAAAGGATATTGGGATGTAATTGCAACAACCTATTTTTATGAAAGAGATATAGTTCGAGTGTATGACTTGAAAAGAAAGGTTAGTCAAGCTAAACAAGGCAATGGATCTCTTGAGGACTATTACGTTAGACTCCAAAATCTCCAGTGAGAGAGATTGATTTCAAACGTCCGAACCCTATGGTCTATGATAAAGACATAAAAAAAAGTACAAAAAACTAGTACAAAAAAGACCAAATCTATACCTTTTTAGATGGCTTAGATGATTAATTTGACTAGGACTGTGAGGACATTCTTCAACAGACACCACTTTTATTGGTTGAGCAGACTTTTGCTCAGGTGAGAAGAGAACACAATCGAAGAACTTTGATGATGGAGACAACAAGAGTAGATGACAGTAGTTTTTGGCTTGTTAATAAAAGGTCAAGAGAGGGATATATGAAATTGAGGAGAGACGAGAAGAGATGTGAAAAATCTAAAGGTGTATCATTATGATGAGAAAAATTTGGTTGTTGGTTCATAATTGAGGATGATAAGGATTTGGTTGATTAGAAGGAATTAACTCTCACAAACCCAAATAAATGGGTTGGACTTGGTGGAAATCCATTTAAACAAGCTCATGATCCCTTATGGCCTAATAGACATGTCATTTAGTCTAAGCCTAGTTCTCATGGATAAAATTCCAACAGGCTATCTTTTGTTAGAATTTGAGCCTATGAGGGTGAGTCCACTCATTGTGGAGGAAATAACCACACCAAAAACACATGTTTTCAGTTACATGGGTACTTGAAATGGTGGTATGAACTTGAAGAATATATAAAAAAAGACAACCAAACAACATTAGTCGCTAATATAGACCCACACATATTTGTGCCACTCAACAGTCAACCTCATCATCAGTTTACCAACCTTGACCTAGGTATTATCGGTTCTATAAATATAGTATTGAATGGTGAAAATGTAAACAATTGGATTATTAACTTGAGGGGATAAATCACATGACATATGATCCAAATGAATTTAAAACAAAATCAATTCCTTGAAGGCAAGCTATACCAAATGTCAATGGTGATACATGTCCAGTTTCAAGAAGAGGAACAATGAATTTATCAACCATGTTCACTCTCCCCAATACTCTTTTTATACCTTTCGTCTCCACAAAAGTGTTATTAGTGGGTTACGTAACAAAAGATTTAAACATGAAAAGAATTAATTTTTATTTTTTTGTTTTAAATTATTTTTTATATACTCCTTATTTTGTTTGTTTTAAGATGTTCTCACGAAGAGGATATTTGGTCATGGTACTGAGCGAGAGGGTTATATTATATGGATGATCTGAACCTTGGTAAAACTTATGATATTCAATCTTTACGGAGGCAGGGACAAGAAATTTTGTTGTGGCATTACTAGTTAAGACATTTATCATTTAGTTATTTATAACATTTATTCCCTACTTTATTTATAAATGCATTACCTTCTAGTTTCAAAGTCATCGAACAAATTACCCCGCTAGTTATAATAAATGCAATGCACTTTTATGATTATCCATTTAGATCTACAGGGTCCTACACCCATTATTACTACCGCTGGTTTTAGATGGTTTGTCACTTTTATTGATAAATGTACTAGGGTAACTTGGGTATATGTATTAAAATATAAGAATGATATCCTATTTATTTTTAAGTAGTTTTTACATCCTATACAAACTTAGGTTTTCATATGCATTAAAACTCTTTGATATGATAATGAAAGGGGACATATTAGTCAAGAGTTTAAAGAATTTTATGACAATAATGGAATTAGACATAAGACTTCATACCCACATACTCCTCAAAATAATAAAATTGTGCATAAAAATAGACACATACTAGAGACAGTATAAAAAATTATGGGAGCAACTCATATGCCTTAATGATTTTGGCCTGATGTCGTTGATACAGTTGTTTATCTTCTCAATTGCATGTCATCACAGGTACTTGACTTTCAATAACCCCTCCAAACTTTGGAACGATATGTTATACTATCTTTAATACTCTACATACCTCAAAAATCTTTAGTTGTGTTGCATTTATACATGTTCAAAAACACCAATGATCTAAGCTGGATTTGTGTGTTGTTTGGTGTGTCTTTCTTGGATATAACTCACATATAAAAGGGTACCGATGTTATGATCCTATCTCACGCAGACTCTATGTTACTATAAATGTAACTTTTATTAAGGAAGAACATTTTTTTCAATGTGCCATCCTCTTTTGCTCTCTAAGGGGAGAATAATAATGAATAACAACTATGGGATTGGGTTCATATTGAAAGTCGTGTTCTAATAGAGAATATTGAACATACCAACCACATCAACTTACATACTCTGGCCATATTGAATAACCCCCTCTTCAACATATAAAATGACCAAGATTAGAATCATGAGGATTTTTATGACACTTCAATTAAGATAACATCTCTTGACTCTCCTGTTCTACCTGATTTTATGAATTATGGTTTACCTCACAAGCATAATCAGGGGATACCCTCAAACCAGAACTCACCAGAAATAAAAGGAAGGAGGTCTAGGGACTCTTGCAAATTTTGTAATAATCCATAATGTGTCAGATGCAACGAAGATCTTTATGAGAAATGTATTTTTAGAATAGATCCCATAAAACATCAATAAAGCCATGATAGATAAACACTGGAAAATGACTATTTATGATGAAATGAAAGCTCTCTAGAAAAACATTACTTGGGAGCTAGCTAAACTGCCATTAGAAAAGAAGAAAATTGGGTAGAAATAAGTGTTTACAATGAAATATAAAATGCATAGGATAGTAGAGTGATACAAGGTAAGATTGGTAGCTAAAGGATACATGTAGACATGTAACATAAACTATCAGGTAACATTTTCACCAGTAGCCAAACTGAACACAATTAGGAAACTCTTATCATTTACAACAAATCTGGATTGGGTTTTGCATAAGTTTGATGTGAAGAATGCATTCTTTCATGTAGATTTAAAGGAGGAAGTTTACATGGATGTCCCCCTTGGTTTTACTATAGAAAGACAAGAAATATGGTGTGTGGGCTTAAAAAATCATTTTATAGACTGAAAAAGTGCCCTCGGCATGGTTTGAAAGATTTAGTTTAGCAATGAGAAAGCATGAATTTAGCCAAAGCAACTCAAACCATACTTTGTTTCTGAAACAAAATAAAGGGAAAACAATGGCTTTAATTATCTATATTGATGATATGATAGTCACAAGTAATGATAAGAAAGGAATTTTAGAATTACAAAAGTATCTAACAGATGAATTTAAAATGAAGGATTTTGGGCGATTGAAGTATTTTTTGGGCATTGAAGTATATAGATCAACAAAGCATATTCCTATCATAAAAGAAGTATGTATTGGACTTATTAACTGAGACAGGTATGTTAGACTACAAACCTATGGATACAACGATCGTACAAAATCATTATTTAGCTTAATACCCTAATTAGGCTCCCTCAAACAAAAAAAAAAGATATCAAAAAATGACGGGACGTTTTGATATTACATATGCAACCAACCTAGTTAGTCGGTTAATGTATAACTTAACTAAGGTATACTTGGAGACATTATTATGAGTTTTTAGATATTTAAGATCTTCTATAGGAAAAGAAATTATTTTTTCAAAGAATGATAATCTTAACGTTAATGGATATACTAATGTGGACTGGGCTGAGAATCTAACTGATAAGAAATCAACTTCATGATACTTTACCTTTGTTGGGGGCACTCGGTAACCGAGAAAAGAAAAAAGTAAAAGGTAGTTTCCTTATTTAACGCTGAAGAAGAATTTAGAGGGATGAGTAAATGATTATATGAGGTATTATGGATAAAAAGGTTACTTGAGGAATTGGGATATCTTATGGATACTGAAATAAAGGTGTATTGTTACAATACAGTTGCTGCAATTGCAATAGCTCACAACCTAGTTCAACATGACCGAACTAAACACGTGAAAGTAAACATGCTTTTCATCAAGCAGAAACTCAATAAGAAGATTGTGATGCTTCGTTTTATTAAATTTAAAGATCACTTAACAAATATAATTACTAAAGCGATATCAAGTACAATGTTTCATTGCTCTCTCAATAAGTTGAGTATACAAGATATCTTTGCATCAACTTAAAAATGAGCGTTAACAGGAGCTAATCTAACATGATAAATAAGAAACTAGAAGTAAGGAACAAAATTTCAATAAGAAGATTATGATGTTTCGTTTTATTAAATTTAAAGATCACCTAACAGATATACTTACTAAAGTGGTATCAAGTACAATGTTTCATTTCTCTCTCAACAAATTGGGCATACGAGATATTTTTGCATCAACTTAAAGAGGGGCGTTAACAGGAGCTAATCTAGCATGATAAATAAGAAACTAGAAGGAACCAAATTAGAAAAACAATTTTTCTATTTACAAAGGTCATTGTATATTTTAGTTCTAAAGTTCTCATCCTTAAATAAGATATATCATTACACACACACACACACACACATGCCTCACACAATAAAAGTCAAACTGAAGTTATACATATATTGTCTTTATAAAATTCGATAGATTGTTAAGTTTTTTGCCTTAAATTACTAGTCATGTAGCTTAATTTAATAAAAAAAGGAGCAAAAATACATGGTTTGAACTACTCTAATAAGTTTTCTATATAGGAGGAGTTTGAGATTGTGGTATAAAGTGCTTTTCAAAATAGCTTTTTACTTAAAAATGCATTAATATAATTTTTTCATATTTTTTTTATTTTTGACATTAACACATCAAAAACCAAGGTTGTTAAAATCGCGTTTTGACTCGTAAAATCATACGATTTTACGAGTCAAAACATGCATTACGGGTTGAATCGCTTGAAAAAATTGAAAATGGGTAAAATCGGGTTGAAATCAAGTGAAATCGTAAAAATCGGATGAAATCGCGCAAAATCGTGATTTCAGGACCGATTTTGCGATTTTGATAAAATGAGGCCCTGAAACAAAATCTCCCCCTCTTGGACAGCTGTCAGATGCTTTGGTAAGAGCAAAAGCTTCGCAGGCACGATTTGCTTTCCCTAGGATTTGGTTTAAGAAAAATACGGAAAGCCGTTCACGTTTTGGTTTCTTCTGTGCATATTGTACAACATGCAATTATTAACAAAAATATCTAAAGGTGTTTTTACTGTATACTAGGAGGTATTAAAAGGAGAAACAACAATGTTTTTTTTTTCCCGTCCTTTAATTTTTTTTTCCGTCCTTTAAATTTTTTCTACTATGTTTATTGATTTATTTTTCATTTTTGTTATTCTACGTGATGTTCACAAGGAATTAAGCTTAAAACTTTATTTTACTTTTTCTCTAAGTGGTTATCTTAATGTCAAAAAAGATTATGTCATTGGGTTAATGCTCAATTTTAAACAAAACAATTTAGTTTCATTGCTTGAAAAAAAATTTAAAATTCAAGGACTAAAATTTATCAGGAGGCAAATATTACTTTTAATATTATGATAGATTGTTGTTTAGAAAATCGTGTTTGCAATTTTAAAAAAAATATTTTCATTAAAATGATTAAGAGATGCATTAATAAGAAAATAAAGTTTAGATTAAAGAAATATATTTTATCTACATATTTCAAATGCCTTGAATTTAAAAAAAAATCTTTATTTTTATTTAAATCATTAATTTTTTTATATATATTTTAAAATTCCTTACGATTTTACGATCCGTTTTTACGATCCGAGTTTGTGCACGGCTTTCCGTGCCGTGTTAAAATCGCAATTTTAACAACTTTGTCAAAAACCATCAGAAAGCATTAAAAAATCAATTTAATATCTTTTTCAAATCAAAAGCATCTAAAAATAGAAATAGAAGTTATGTCAAACACCCCTATAATATGGCTGACAATTATGATGTGTGAACACTTTTGTTAGTAGTCGTTGACAACTACTTAAAAATTAAGAGAGAGAGGGGGGGATGAGCTTAATTTGAAAAGAAAGAGAAATATGATGAGATATAAAAGATATATAAAATGGTGTGCTGTATTTGAATTTTGTAAATCTTACTATCCGTCTTTCTATCCTTAATAAGTTGTTGGAATTACCAACAACTCACCAACCACAATAATAACAACAATATAGGTAAATTGGTAATCTATTAGAAATAATTATGAATAGATAGTTTGGGTTGGTAAGCTATTAGAAATTTTCATCTACAAATATTTTTGGTTGGTAATGCCTTGGAGATTTTTAGGTTCTTATATAGTTTTCTTTTTCAATTTCATCCTTCAATATTAGGTTGTTTTTTGGAATTGGGCCTTACAATTTTTTTTCAATTTCTTTTATGTGAAGTTATCTTGATCTCATAAATTTTAACATTCAATATTGAATTTGTTAAAAATGAAGCGTAATATTTTATTATTTGTTTTCTATGAAATTATCATAGTCTTATAAACCAAGTCTCAGGTTTAATAGGTTAGCCCTCGTTTACTTAGGTTGTTTTTTTGTTTTTTTTTAATCTATCTTTTTTTTTCAATTTCATATTTTAATTTTGGGTTCATTGAAAATTACATTTTATAATTTTTTTTATTTAATTTGCTTTCTATGAGGTTATCTCAATCTTCTAACTTGTGTCAAAGAACTAATAGGTTAACTCATATAGTTTTTTTGTTCTTTTTTTTAATTTAATATTTATTTTAAATTTTATCCTTCAACATTGGATTGATTAAGAATTAACCTTTATAAATTATTATGATTTATTTTCTATAGAGTTATTATGATATTATGACTCAAGCCACAAATTTCAAAGGTTAACATAAGTCATTATAATATATCACCGTCTCAATATTTAAAAAAATATCATTCAATATGTTACCATATCAATATCTTAAAAAAATATCTTTCAATATACATTATATTTTAAGTTCATAATTAATGTTTTTTCATTAAAAAAACATGCTAGCAACGCCAGCCAATAATCTAGTTTAAACTAGAGCTAAAGTTAGAGGGAAAACATGAATATACCCTATATTTTATTTATTAAAATTAATTTAAATTTTGGAGAAATTAAATTAATGCTATAATGTTCATTATAACATTATTTTACCAAAAATCTCCTATTATCCAAATACTAATTAAACAAGATAACCATAACAAATATTCCTTCCCTTTCCACACTATAATTTTACCCAATAATATTAGCTTAATATTTTCTAATTGTAATTTAATTTTATCCAAATAAAAGATAAATGCATATAATCTCTTTTCCTCTAATAATGTTCCAGTTTGGAATTTTATTTTTTTTATATCATTTTTAAATTTATTCATTGTTTGCCTCCTTATATAGATTTGTTCATTGAAATAGTACTTTGGTTTTTTTAGTTTCTTTTAATTTAGTTTTTTTTTAATTTTATCCTTCAATATTAGATTTATTAGGATTGGTTTTTTGGCAGGTTATCCAGATTTGATGGGGTTTTTTTGACCTTTTTATAATTGTTTTTTCAATTTCATCCTTTAACTTTAGGGTTGATTGGGAATTAAAACTCATAATTTTTTTAATTTTCTTTTTATGAGGTTATCCCGGTCTTGTGGCCCGGGTTACTAGTTACCATGTTAAATTGGTTTGACCCGATACTTTTTTTGCATCTTTTTTTAATTATTTTTTTTAATTTCATTCTTCAACACTGATTGATTGAGAACTACTCTTTATAATTTGTTTTGATTTGCATTCAATGAAATTATCTCAATCTCACGACTAGGATCGCAAGTTAACTTGAGTTGACTCAAGTTGTTTTTTATGACCCTTTTATTTTTTAAAATTTCATCTTTAAAAATTGAGTTGATCGAGAATTGAGTTTCATAATTTATTTTAATTTACTTTTATATAGGGTTATCATAGTCTCATATTCCAGGATATGGTTTTTGTATGTTAGTTTAGGTTGACCTGGGTCGATCAAATATGTTGTTGTCTTAACATTTTAAAATAAATGTTGTCTTTTATTTTTTTTAGTCAAAATATATTTTTACCAGTCATCCTAGTTGCCTATGGATCCTCCAAGTTAACCGAGTTACATAAGATCAACCTCCATATAGTTTAATTTTTTTTCATTAGAAAACACGTTAGCAATGCCTACAAATCTTTTTTATGTTAAAAAAAAAGTTGATCTGACCCGTAACATAGTACTACTGACCAATGATTTAGTAGCATTCTATATAGTGAAACAATATGGAAAGACAAAGAAATATTTAATCAAGTATAAGTTTAAAAAAAATCATAAAAAATCAAGAACGAGGAACAAAACATGTCATCAATTTGGTATTGTTTGGTGTATAGTTGTAAAACCTGGCCTAGTCTAGTAAGTCAATCTGAGACTCAAAACCCAATTTGATTTTTTTTATTTAATTTGTTTTCAAAATAATGTCATTTTGAATAAAAAAATTAAATGATGTTTTTTAATTTACAAGGATCAACCCGTCCAACACATGACCTGAGATAACTTTAATTTAATGTCCTTTGTGGTTTTCACTTTCTATTTGAGTTTTAAAACTAGATTGGTGGTCTGCGCTATGTTGCAGATTGAACGAATTGTTTTTAAACATAAAAAAATGTTCAGCGTTGTCAACATGAAAAACTTGAGACTCGGGTCATAAACTTAATTAGGTTTAAGAAGATTGTTAATTTAATAATATGATTAAAAAACATGTAATGATAGTGAATCAACCACATTAAAAAAATGATAATGATTACATGCACAAAATGAACGCTTGTCAATATTATGAAAGATATCTCGCTAATATTCTGAAAAGGTTTTTATAAGCTTCCTCGATAACAAAGTAAAGATTAAATAAAATTTAATAAAATAATATCATAAAATTTTTTTAAGTCATCTAACAATAAAATCAAAAAGATACTAATCAATAAAATGTTGAAGGGTGAAACAAAAAAAATTAATTCTAAAAAAAACGAAAACAACCCAAGTCAACTCAAGTTAAATCACCAAACACATGACCCGAGTTATGAGAAGGGGATAACCCTATAGAAAGAAAGAAAAAATTTAAAGCTCAATTCGTAATTAACTTAATGTTGAATGATGAAATTGAAAAAAAATAATTTAAAAAAGGATAAAAAAATCAACCTGAGTTAACCCGAGTCAACATGCAAAATCTAATATCTAATTTGTGAGATTAGGATAACTCCATATAAAAAAAATTAAAAAATATGAAGCTCAATTCCCAAACTAACCTAATGTTCAAAGGTAAAATTGAAAAAAAAATCAATTAAAAAATTATGAAAAAAGACCCAAGTCAACTGGGTTAACCCTTCAAATTAGGAATTGAGATTATGAGATAAGGATAACCTCATAGAAAAAAACAAAAAATTAGAAAGTTTTAATCCCCAACCAACCCAATACTGAAGGATTGAATTGAAAAAAAGTAAATTTAAAAAAAGACCGAAATCAACCTATGCTAACCTTCCAAACTCAGTGATTTGAGTCATGAGATTGAGATTACCTCATTCAAGGTAAACTGTAAAAAATTATGAAACTCAATTCTTAATTAACCTAATTTCAAGGAGTGAAATTGAAAAATAATTCAATTAAAAAGGATCAAAGACAAAAAAAATAACAATAAAAAAAATAAAAATCAAATTTGATATAAAAATAAAATGGCAAGACACCTTGTTATTTTAATGAAGATTTGTGTAAAAACTAAGGAAAGGAGAGAGAAAGAGAGGAAAAGAAAAAAAAAAAAGCCCTTCACTTTCCTCTAACCTTCATACGGGCCGTATCACTTACAAGGTCTCATCGAAACCTTTCTAACACCACTAAGGAAGACAGAATTTCAACATTGGTGGACGTTATACTCGCTGCCAAAGCGCGATGACTTGCTTCATACGCTTCATACGTTGGCGTGTGTAACACATGTTCTAGCATCTTTGTCGTTCCCTATTGACTTTAGTGCCTAACATTTTTTATTTATTTTTAAATTTGGTCCTTTAAGTCTTAATTGTTTTAAATTAGTAAAATTGAATTTTATTTTGCAAAACTGAGTATCAACCGTGCACCAAAAGTTTTCCTAAACATAATGGGATCCCCATATCAAGCCACCAAAAAACATTGTTAAGTTCAAGCCACCAAAAAACATTGTTAAGTTCAATCCCAAATAAACTCCATGTAAAAGGATCAAATTTAAATAAAAAAATTGAGATACAAAAAAGGGTTGATCTGTCCCTTACTCGTGTAATTTAGTCCTTGATTCTTTCAAGAAAAAAGAGTTGAATATATGTCTATTGTTAAAATTTGATCCCTCTAGCTTCAATTATTTTAAAATAATAAAATTTCAATTAATTTTGCCAAACTGGCATCATAAGTTTTTCTCGACACCTTGAGATCTCATAACCTAGGCAACCAAAGTAAACCGTCAATCCCAATCCCAAACCCAAATAAACACAACTTCAAAGGAGTAAAGAAAAAAAATTAAGGAATCAAAATGAAAATAAAATCCGAGGATGAAACTATTTTTTTAAAAGAAAACAATATAGAATGCTATTATAATTTACAATATTTTCTCTTTGAACAGTGAAATCATAATACCCTTATTTTAATTTTTAATTGTGATTATGATTTTTAAAAATAAAAAAACTCGTTTTTTTTAATCTTTTTTCCATGAAAAAAATACAAAACCAGAAATCACCATCCAATTTTTTAACCCCATCTCACTTGGTTTTGAAATTTTTTAACAATAGGTTGGATTTTTATGTTTTGAAAAAAAATGAAGAAGAAAACAAACAATTTTTTTTAAAACTTAGATTTTAAAAACTAGAAAATAGAAAATGATACATATACTTTTATTTTTTCTTTGTTGAAATCGTTTGATTTCTTTTTAAAATTTTTCTAGACGTTGATGCATATGTTTTTGTGGGCTTAGTCCCTGAAAAAGTCAGAAGAAAATGAAAATGACTCAATCTCAATCCAACTCGGCCCAGTTGCTCCGTCCCGCCTATATACTATTACTCTGTGTTGTTCGTAGCTTAGAAAACCTAAGGTAAACAAAAAAGGAAACGAAAATAATAAATAAATAAATATAAAAACGGTAACAAGCGGATAAGTAGAAACAGAACCACAGAGCTGGTGATAACTGCAGACCGTCGTTGCCAAAGAGATCTAATGGAGAAGTACTTTGGAAATGCATACAGAGGAGACCCTGGCGTCCCACACGCCGACCCAGACAGATTCGTCAACATTTGGATCGGGTCGGCTGCGTTCTCGATTCTCACCTGGTCCAATCCCTACCTTTGGACTCTCACTAATCAGTTCAAGTAATCTTTTTATACCTTTCCTTTCCTTTTGTTTTTAATTTTTTGCAATTTTTATACTGCTTGTTTGGCTCTGTTAAGGGTTTTGTACCGTTTATTTAGGAGAACCCATTTGGTTTTTCAATTTACATGGAAATTAATTTAGTTCAGTTACTAAATAAAATTTGAAATTAATATATTTAAGGATGTTTGTTCGACTCTGGTTTTTTTTTTTTCCTATGTTAATTTTTATCTGTTTAAGGGTGTCTTATGGATTGGTTTTCTTTTGTTTTAATTTGCATTTAAGGGCGAAAATCGTTAATTAAAAAAAAATCTATAATGAGAATGACGATCCTTCACCACCAAATCTAGGGGTTTAAGTATTGTGTGAAAAAATAAAGCACAATTTGGCCGTGGAATTTTGTAAGATATGAAGTTATGGTGTAACTTTTGGTAGGTTTCCCATATTCTGAACCTGTCTATTTTCTCTTAAAAGGATTATTTTTTATGAAAAAAAAAAAAATAATTGTGAGTTTCTTCATGGAAAATTTTGGACGGAAATCGTAGCCATTACTTTAATGTACATTGGCCCTTTTGCATGTGCTGTATGAGATTGTGATTTATGATTGTTTTGTGGTTCCTTACTACTTTAAGGCTTGTTTCAATGTATAGCAAACTGAATTTGAGAACTGGATGATTCATCTAACTTCGATGCAACCGTAAAAGAGCAACCTTTTGTACTCTTAAGCCTTCAAAAAGTCTTCATTTCTCTTGCTCTTCCAAAATGATAACCTTTGGTTACATGAACATGCATCTTGTAGTTATCTGAGAATTGCTGTCATAAGTATTTATGTTGTTAAAGCGTACCTGAATATTTTTTACTGTTTTTTAGGGCTTTATTTTTGTTGTTTTTTAGCAAACGAATTTTGTTTCCATCTTACATTTTGATACACTTCAATGTGCAGTTGGCATGACAAGGCGTTTTTATTTGAGCAGTATCATTGGAAAAAGGCAATGAAGAAGAAGGAGCCATATAAATTTAAGGTGCACTATTTGGCTAGCTTAAAGTTAAATCTTTTCAAATTAATTACTTTGATGGTTTGTTTATTTTGTGCTTGCTGTAACTAGTTATAATCTATCCAACTGGAACATTAATTTTCATGTGGTATTTTCTTTGTTGCAGTGGAATAAAATGGACAGAGAGGTTCGTGATTCATATTATTTCAACTGGCCAATCTACTTCCCATAGTTTCAGAAGCATGTTCTATAGTGAACTTTGAAAACAATACGAACAAGCTTGTGCTTTCCTCGGTATCCTATTCACCTGCTTTCTTTTTATTTGTGCTGTGTACTGGTGGACTGAAAATCTTCAATTAGCATCTCAATTTTTTGTTTGTTTATCTTTTTATCGAGCACTGAATCTTTAAGTTGCCTTTTGCAAGTGTATTTAGTGTAGAAAGCTCTGGGAAAGACAAGGTAAATGGTTAATGTGTGCTTTTAATTTGAAGAGCAAGTTGGCAATGAGGAAAAGGAAAACAGTTGATTATGGGTGGTCAGTTTACACGAAAAGAGCAGTCAGAGAATCTGAACAGATTGAAATAGGTTGTAGTGACTTGTCCTTCCATTGTATCGAATGTGCTCTTTAAAAATCTAAGAGATTGTTGTGATGCTGTTGGATGTGAAGATGGAAGAAAAAACTACGATAATCACCTTTTGAATAGCATTATGCATATTAACAAGCTTATCCGCCATGAATGGCATGGGGGCGGCTGCTCCTTGTAGGAAAATAAGTCCTTCTCCAGCTTCCTTTGTGTGGGCACGAATGACTGCATTAGCATCCCACAAATTGATATAATGGCCATGCATGGATTTTGCGAACTGGTTCTTCTATGGTCTCTTAGATTGAACATGTATGTATAAATTGTCAATCTTTTGAAAGCTAACTAGAATGATTTATGGCCTCCCTGCTTTAGATTTTACTTGGATCATGGCCGCAGCGTATCTTGAATCATTTTTTTTTTTCACATAAAAAGTAATATGTAAGTATTGTTAACATGTTTTCAGGTTTCAACCGGATTATATGTCGTAATAAGTATTAATTTTTTGTTATTTTAATATTAACTAAAAGCTAAGTTGTAAAGTTGGAGTTTTTTTTATAACGTAGCCTTTAAATTTTTCTCATTTAATTATATTGCTTAGTTTTTTCTTTAAAAAAGAACAATAATTTAAATTCTATTAAAATAAAATAATTTGCTAAAAAAAACCCTAAAATCTTGTTCAATATCATTTGTTTAATTAAAATAAAAAGCATCAGGCATACCAATAAAAATTTGGATGATTTTAAAATAAGAATAAAAAAGTTATTCTTCTAACTAAAACATGTTTGTCTTATAAAATTTCTAAAAGTTTTTTGAAGATTTTCTACCATAATATGTATTTTTTTACAACATTCTATCATTATTTCAAAAGCTAGTAATAATTATATAAAAAAATAATATTTTAATAATTTTCACTCATTGTATTGAAAAACATAAAAATAAGACAAAGCTTTCGCGTCATCACATGCAGAGCATATATGGCAAACTTATAAATGAAATATTTTAAAATATTTAAGAAATATGTTTTTTTATTTTTTTATGCATGTCTGACAAATGAAGTCTTAAAGCGATTTTTATTTTGTACTTGAGGTTTTTTTTTTTTAGTTAAGTGGAGACAATTTTCATTTTATAAAATAAAAATAACAGTTATACCTTATTTATTTTCGAGATTTTTTTTTTTTTGTTAAGTGAAGGCTTTGAGCCATTGCCCAAGTGACCCTTGGACTCTAGCTGTAGGGAATATTTTGACAGTGTCATTAAATTTAGTTTAGCAGTTAAACCTAAAACTATCTAACTTGATTTATTATTTAGCCCAAGTTTTAAATTAAATAAACATGACTATGTCAACTTTGTAGCTCAAAATGTAATTTGGATAATTGATAAAAATATAGTTTAACTTATTTTTTAAGAGGATATTTTTTTAAAAAAAATAATATTAAAACAACAAGATATTGAATTAATCTAGATGAACTTACTAAACCTGCGATCTGACTTGGTTTAATAATTTTACTTTTTAAAAACTATTTTTTATTTAATTATATGATAATAAAAAAAAATAGATGCTTACAATAAAGAAAAAGAATAAAATTAAATAAAACTAATTTTACTTTTTGTTAAGTGGAGGCAATCTTCATTTCATAAAGCAAAATTAATAAATATATCTTATTTATTCTCGGGGTTTTTTTTGTTAAGTGGAGGCTTTGAGCCATTGCCCAAGTGTCCTGTAGACTCTAGCCGGCTCTAGTTGCAGGGAACATTTTGACAATGTCATTAAACTCAATCTAGCGGTTAAATTTGAAATTGTCTGAATTGACTCCTTATCCAGCTTGAGTTTTAAATTAAATAAACGTGACTAGGTCGACTTTGCAGGTCAAAATGCAACTTGGATAATTGGTAAAAACTATCAAAGAACTATCTCAACCTAAAAGTTTAAACTGTTAGGTGAGATCCCAAGATATGATTTATATTATTCTCTAACACACCTCATCAAGTGAAAACCTTTTGGGCTTAAAATTTGCACAGACCCACATTATCTTGTGTTTAACTTTTATCAAATAAATAGTGATGATAAAATTCGAATTCGTGACCGCTTGGTCATTAAGGCTTTGATACCAAATTAAAGAATCATCTTCATCTAAAAACTTAAACTGTTAGGTGAGGTTCCAATAAATGATTTATACTATTCTCTGACAAAAACATGGTTTAACTTATTTTTCTAAGAAGATATCTTTTTTTTTAAAACATATTAAGACAACAATATATTGGATTGATACAAGTGAACTTACCAAACCTATGATCTGACTTGGTTTAATAATTTTATTTTTTTAAAAATAATTTTTATTTAATTATATGATAATGAAAAATAGATGCTCACAATAAAGATAAAGAATAAAATTAAATAAAACTATTTTTACTTTTTGGTAAGTGGAGTCAATCTTCATTTCATAAAGTAAAATTGATAAATATACCTTATTTATTCTCAAGGTTTCTTATGTGAAGGCCTTGGGTAATTGCCCAGGTGACCCTTAGATTCTGGCCACAAAGAATATTTTGACAATGTCATTAAATTCAGTCTAGCGGTTAAACCTGAAACTGTCTGACTTAACTTTTTATCTAGCATGAGTTTTAAATTAAATAAACGTTACTAGGTTGACTTTGCAGGTCAAAAAGCAACTTGGATAATTTATAAAAACATGGCTTAACGTATTTTTTTTTAAAAAAATATTGAACAACAATATATTGAATTGGCCCAGGTAAACTTACCAAACTTGCGATCTAACTTGGTTTAATAATTTTACTTTTTTAAAAATAATTTTTATTTAATTATATAATAATAAAAAAATAGATGCCCACAATAAAAAAAATAAAATTTTTAAAAAAGAGAAATTATGATGGGTAAATTTTTATAATCTTATTTGAAGATAAAATAAAAAGCAAATGGTGTTATATAAAATAATATATAAATATATTCTTAATAAACTTAAAATTTTAATAAAACAATACACCTAATATATTTTAATTAACTAATTTTTTAAAAATTACATTTAAATTGCAGGAAAAAGAATAAAAAAACGAGAGGCTAGAGACGTTGGCATGGGCCTTTAAAATAAGCATAGGTGCAAAGGCTTGCTAACTTAGGCACACGTGCCTAAGCCTTCTCCATTACTTTTTAAGATTGGATGTACGATATGTTGTTTGCCCAATTTTTTCTTTTAAAGTAGACAACGTATCGCCTACAACGTATCAGAAAGTTGAGTAGAGATATTTTGAACTTAAAAAACCAAATTTTAACACATTTTCCCAGTAACATGAAAGATTGAAAACATCTCAATAACACTCTCCACGTCAAGATGAATATTTTGACACTGAACTTGACTTTTTCTGGCAAAGGAATCTCGACAATCAAATATTTTTCTTTCTTTCGCTGTTTTCAATTATTCTTTATCTTATTTTTCAAACTCGAAGATTGGTATGGAAATAAAATGAAGTCTTCGACTAAAATATAAAATGTTCAAACTATGAGGATGAAAAAATGAAGTGGAAAATCCAATAGGCTATTCTCGTAGAAAAGGGTGCTGGATGAACAATAAGAAAGAAAGAGGAGAAAACCCCTTTTTTTTTTTTTACATCATTGTCAATTTTGATCCCCTTATTTTTTATTTTTTAAAAAAACATTCAAACCATTTTTTTCTAAATTGAGCATCAAGGTGATATCATAAATTTTTTTGACACCATGATATTCCTGTAAAGCAACTCAAAACGAAATATCAAACAAATCCCCATTGAACATTGTCACACCGGACATCGCGACGACCGATTAAAAATTATTACTCGATTGAAAAAAAAAACAGATATCTGGCATCTTGTTCTTTTAGGAAAAAATATTTTGTTCAAGAAATCGCCACCTAATATTATGGTCATTGAAAACCCTAATTGGTCAACAAAGATTCTATGTTATATGACTGGTTACGTAAAAGGAAAGATGCTATCATACTCTAAGCATCCTACCTGATGCAGACTGCATTACTGGTTTTGTCTAAAATTGATTAAGAATTTATTCTCATTGTAATGGGTAACCATTCAAAAAAAAAATCTCATTGTAAAAAGTGATCTATCCGAATAGAAAAAAAAAAAAAATCTCATTATAACGAGTCAACCATCATTTTACCGGATAAACAGAGAAGCATCAAATTAAATTTACTTTGGTCATACCCAGGAGGAGTCCCCATGATGTCTGCAATGCGTACCTGCTACTGATTTTGATGCTCAGCTTCTATATTGATGGAACTTTGGGAAGCTTTACATAAGGGATAAAATTAACAGTCCTTAATCTCTGTAAAACCCTTGGCAGCAGCAACAGAAGTATTCATATGATAGGGGATTTTCCCTATAAACTCATAATCATTCCTTGTAGACATTTATTCAAGCCTCGAACCATGTTTTGGAATAACTGAATATTGCAACATTTACTTTATGAATCCAAATTTGGTTTCATTAATTTTAGCCATCTTTTCCAACCTCAAATTTAGTTTTACTATATCATTCTCACGCACCAAGTGGTGGATTAGTTTTTTTTTTTTTAATGCAATAAAAATATTTTGGTGTTGTTAATATTTTTCTAATAAAAAAATTTTAAATTATATAGAAGTTAATTCGATGTGATTTTGTTATCTTGGTGGGTCTAAAGATAACCTCGATAACTAGTAAAAATATAATTTCACTCAAAATAAATATTGAAGATGAGATTATTTTAATAAAAATTAAGACGATATCATATTTGATCGATTTAAGTTAACCTGGGTTAGCTTGTCAATTCACATACCTAGTTATGAAATCATGATAACCTTGTATAAAGCAAATCAAAATAAATCATGAAACTTAATTTTCAATAAACTTAATATTGAAAGATAAAATTGAAAAAAGATAAATTAAAAAACCCAGAAATTGACCTGAGTCAACCCGGGTTAATATGCCAAACCCGTGACCCGGGTCATGAAACCAAAATACCCCAATAAAAAACAAATTGAAATAAATTATGAAGCCCGGTTTTCAATTCAACCTAGTGTTGAAAGATGAAGTTGAAAAAAAAATTGATTAAAAAAGAACATTAAAAAATGACTTGAGTCAACTAGAGTTAACCCGTGAAACTCATTACCTTAGTTATGAGATATTGATAACTTCATAGAAAGTAGACTGGAAAAAATCATGAAATTTAATTTCTAATCAATGCAATGTTAAAGGATGATCTTTAAAAAAAAATCAATTAGAAAAAGAAAAAAAAATAGAATTAATCTGTCAAACTTGAGGTTCCGGTCATTAGTCTAGAATAATCTTATAAAAAATAAATTAAAAAAATTAAGAAATTTAATTTTTAATAAGCTTGATATAAAAAAATATAGATATAAAAATAAAAATTACAGTAAAAAACCGTACTATAATTCGTTTTTTTTTTTTGGTTAATAATGTCACGGAAAGCCAACAAGAAAAGACCAGCTATGATGTCGGAAGCCATTTGATTCTGGTGCTATTAGAAGATGTTATTCTGTTTATATATCTCTTGACAAGTGACATTGGAAAATCGTTATTTCCCTTAGAGAGATCAATAACGAAAGAAAAAGCATAAAAGAAAAACAGTAAAGGATTCTTAATTTCTATATGAACTATTCCTATCTCAACTTCAAATCTTACATGTTAAGTTTAAAATAATTTTTGCGTGCCACTCCGGTGGCATGATGGATTATTAATAGCTATCAGAGTAACCAACATAGTTGAATCGAGGTCGAATGTTATGGTGATTATACCTAGGATCACCATAGTCAACAGCCTTTATCACCACAGCTTCACGTCGACCATTCTGTTCTTGAACAGCTCCAAACACAATCTCGTTTGTCTCGCAGCTCTTCTCATAGTATGTCTTTGGGTTGGGCATATAATGCCTATGCTGCTGCTGCTGCTGCTTATAACGCTGCAGATGCATCTGTTGCTGTTGCTGTTGCTGTTGGTGATAACCACCTCCCCAATTGCTATAGTAACCCTGGTTTTGCTCCAAATGGTGGTTTTGCTCCACGTCTTTGGTCATAAATGGGTAGGTTTTCTGGGATGTAGGACTTCTGGTTTCGATTGATGGTGGCTCATCTTCATCAGGAATCACAAAGCTATCTTGAACGGGCCACGTGTTTGAGTGCTTGAGTGGTTGCTGGTAGTGCTGCTGGAACTGATAATGTATTGGTTTCCTTCTAAATCCTGAAAATATTCCCCCAAATATTTCACCTACTGTCGAGCTAGTGTTGAGGATAAGCCTCCCAAGTGAACCAAAAAGCCCCTCGTCTGATTTCACAGGTTCATCTTCATCTGGAATAAAGGGAGGCCTGACTGCCATATGAGGACTTTGATATGGGGCCTTTGGCGGGCCTTTCTTTGTTTGAGTTCTTGAGTCCTAAAAAAGAAACAACATTATAGAAAATTGTCTTCGTAAAGTAGTTCTAGCAAAGACATTCAAGTTGGAGAAAACAGTCCATGTTAGGAAAACCAGGTGCATGCAATGGCATTTAAATTAAAACAAATTTATATTATTTAATTACCAAGGAAATAGTCTCTTTAACATCATTAGCTAGACCATGAAGTTATTTTAAGTGTTAGAAATCGTTACAACAATTTTAAGTTGAATAATTGTTGATTCAAAATAAAAACAAGAGCATTCTTAAGAATATTAGCATGAAATTTGAACATTTGAAAATAAATTGCTGGGGTGATCCGATCTATGGAGGTGCCTTTCCAATGAACACTTGGCCAAACGATGAATGAAGAAAGATGTGAATAAACCTGGGGTACACGGCGTGTCGAAGAAAACAATATTTGCACCCGACGCTGCAACAACGCCAGCATGTAGCCAAAGAATCCAGCAGCAACAAGCACTGCTAATCCTGCAATATTGATGAGTATGTTGTCTAGATCTCCATGATTGCAAGAATAAGGTCGAGGAAATTAATCAGATTGCATGTTTGCAGCTATGTCGTCATACCTAAATGAAAACTATCATCATGTGGATAGTTACAATCATCATCATGGAGTTGGATCTCTCGAATTGCCTGGCTCCCTCTATCTATAATCAAGAGAGAGCAACTACTTGCACTGTAAACCACATCAAAGTCATTTGAGAACTTAGCATCCTCACTCGGACCATCAACATGACCACCTCCACGAGCCCACTTGCCTCCAGCAATGGTTGTAACTCCTTCATAAATATTTAATTTAACCAGTCAATGTTCCAAGAACAGCCAATAACATATTCAAAATACAAGGAGATAACTTTGTTCCTCATGTGCAGAATTCCACAACTATTACCGGCCAAAGGAAAAAAAAAGAAGAAAAAGAGTATCCACAATAGTCACCTCCATCAGTACTGATTTTCCTGATAGCCATGTTCATTGTATCCGCAACGTAAATGTTTCCTCTTTCATCCACGGTTAGACCTTTCGGGTGATTCATTCTCGCATCTCTTAATTTCCCATCTACATGTCCAGGGTACCCTTCAAATGATCCGGTGATAAGCTTGGGTCTGCCATCTGCATTCCAGAATCTCTCATTGCACAAAACAATGATAGTCTACTAAATGTTTCAACTGCTATCCTCCCAAACAATTAAAGAAGAACAAGAAGGCAATACAAATCTAGGGGAAAAACTCGAATGCATGCTCTGTTTGCATATCTATAAATACAGACTTGAAGTAGCGTAGGATAAACATATATATGATTTAGAATAAAGAATCTACAAACATGAAAAACAAGCGCAGAATTGGGATTAAACTGTTCAAATTAAACAAGGGCTTGAAGCTTCTCAACGAAACTTGATTTATTATCAATCTTGGAAAGCAAAAAAAGAGAAGAAAGAACTGTGGATTAGAGAAAGAAGAAAAGCATAAAGGTGCGCAAGATGAGTAATTTACAAGGCTAAGTAGCCAATAAAGAATGTAGACTTCAGGAATGAAAACGTGAGAGTGCAAATCTCGAAAAAGAAGGTATTGAGTTGGCAGAAACAGAAGTGAATGGATTTACGTACTTTCGAAAGTGGAGACTTGTACTTGACAAAAGCATGTAAAGCACAATTGTAACCTTTTTTTTTTTTTGTATGTTCTCTTTGATAACATGCATTAAAAAGTTAAGGAATCAACAGATGTTGTCGCAACAGTGAAGCTAAGTGTCATGAAATTTTTGGCATTGTTTATCAGATAAATTAAACGTTATCGGATGACTCAAAAATATAATGAAGCATATAAACTCATCTTACATTTAGAGAATTGTGTTGAGATCTTGTAAATGTTACTATTCTCTGAATCCAAAAGCAAGAGTTCCCCACTTGAAGACACCTCAACGGAGTATGGTTCAATTCCTAACTTGCTTCCATCAAACACTGTCTCCACTGTATATCCACCCTCAAATTTCATCATCGAAGGGCTAGAAACAGCTGAGATTTCAACTACATTAGCCTAAGAATTACGAAGAACAGCAAAAGCAGGGTACTACAGAAAAATGTGAGCTCAAAGAAGGCCCTATACCCATTTTGGTGTTGGATTTAAGTGACCAGAGCCATTTCACAAGGGCAGATACCACATTGGACACAGCGGCACTTAAAATTTCTGTATATTCAAGATAAATCATCATAAGAGTTGAAAGCCAAAGAGAAAGAAAAGGAAAGAGGACTTCGAAAATAAAAAAATTGCTTCACTTACTTGCAGGAGGTGTGGCCGAGACTGAAGAGAACCCACTGAGGAGAACGAAACAAACTAGAGCAAGAGCAAACCAGTTTCTACACATCATTGATTTCTTTGGTTTTTCTCCGTTGAACTCAAACAAGAATGAGAAATGCGAAAATGAAAAGAATTTAAGCCTTGCAAGTTTATATACTCAGAAGAGACCCCACAGATGTAGTGAAAGCCCTTTTTGAATGCTGTCTTTGCGAGAGAGGGAGAGAGAACAGCAAGAGTTCTGTTCAAGAAAGGAAAGTAAAAAAAGCAAAAGCAGCAGCCCGAGGGAATCAAATGCTCTGGTAATGTCTTAAAGATTTGTCTCTTGATCGAACATATGTTAAGTCTTGCAAAGTAGATCTTGTCGGTTTGAACTGCTTTTTGGCACGGATAGCAAACTCGTTTTCGGAGACGTGATAATAAGCACTTGTAAGTAGTTGTCAGAACGGGGCTGGGCTGAGCAGGGCTTGGCAGCGTTTGGGCTGTAGTTTATTTGATGCATGATCGGAGACATAAAAAACAAGGTCTTCAGGCGATGCGTATGATAAGCGTTGAGGTGAAACCAGTCGAGGATAATATCTCTGTTAATCACCCTAACGACAGAAGAAGCGAGTAACAGTTGAAATGTTAGTGACTGGCCAATCTCAACTGTGCATCCAAGTCCAAAAGTTGATTAAATTGATGTTGCAGATACCACAATTCAAAGCAAATAGCTGGGATTTTTGCAATTTGCATGACAAGGCATTTCTCTCCTAAATCTTTTGATGCCATTCAGCCCACAATACATTGGCATTGAAGGGATCAAATAAACATCTAGTAATTATGTAGAGGCAAATTCATCATTATGCAATGAAATGAAGTACCAAGTTAATTCTGCCTGCGCGGGAGTGCATATCACGCGCTTGTAAAGGGTTTAGGGCTGTACTGTACACACATGACGAATTCCATTAAGCCTATCCAAAAAGATAAGCAGTTTAATTCACTTTGAGTTTTCAGTTCAGTTGTACTACGGCTCCAGAAAAAAAGGAAAGAAAAGAATGGCATTTCCCCATCTTCCTTCATCTCTCGCACTCAAAACTACTTGCCGCTCTGCATTGACACCAGTACCCATCACTGTCTCGTCTCGACCAATCCAAAATCCTGCTAAATTCACCAAGTGGGTCCTCGATTTCCGTTCCAAATCTTTGAATTTTGCCTTCTCTGGGGCTCTCGCACTTGGTCTATCTCTCCCAGGCAAGTATTCCGCATTAGTATTTTCTGCAAATGCTTGGTAGATTTGTGTATGGCTAGTATGTATGTATTATAACTACGCTATTCTGGGTCATGGCTGATTTATATCCATGTGGTTGATTTTGTCTGATATTATTTTTTTATTTATCTTTGCAACATGGGTTTTAACTTTGCTATTTTAAGTTATAACTCTGCAACAGTGGGTTCAATGTGTTATCTCTTTTGTTTTATTCAATGTCTTCATGATGTGAACAGGGGCGGAACTAGAATTTCTAGGTTGGAGGGCATGGGTTGACTAAGATAGTTTGGGGTTGCCACGGCAAGGATTGACTAAGATGATATTAAACTAAATTTTGTGAGGTTTGGGGGTGCCACGCTACCTGTGGCTTAAGCCGGAGGTCCGCCCCTGGATGTGAAGTCCAGTGATAAGCAATGATAGCTACTACGTATTAATGATGCAGAGCACTTACATATTTTTTTTCCCCTTTTCCTTCTTTTTCTGTGTGTAATTATAGTTTATGCTAATAGACATCAAATTTTGTAGGAGTTGGAGTTGCTGACGCAAAAGTTGGAGTTAACAAGCCAGAACTCCTTCCTAAAGAGTTTACTACTGTTATAGATGTAGCTGGGTTCCTTTCTGATGGCCAGGTGAGGGGTGCTTACTTTTCTACTTGTGCCTTCCTGTAGTATTTCTAAATAATTGCTTGCTAATTTGATTGACATTATGTTAATTTATTTTAAGGTGAACTATATTTGTGGAATTTTCTTAAATGGGAATATGATTGGTCAATCAAGCATTGTGGATTCCTGAAATTCATCGTTTCATTTGAGTGGAAAATTATTTTGTCTCAAACCTATGGTCCTTGCTCTCCTTTTTTTTTTTTTATTATTATTATTATTTCCTTCTGTTCCAGTTTTTGTGTAGCAGTTAGTTTTTCACCTTCTGCTTTCCCTATATCTTTCTTAGGACAAGAGTCCAATTTGATCAGATTCCCCGTGTAAATTGGGCAGGAGCATGTGTTGATTCTCTACCGAGTATTGAGATTAATGTTTTTGAAATGTTGCTATCACGGTAGCGTTGTGAGTCTAAATTATATGATAGGCTCCTCTCGACTGAATGAAACAATTGTTAATAATTTGTTTTCAAAGCCAATTGCTGAATGGCTCAATTGAGCAGTTTTATGTATCATAGATCCTTTTGTAGTTAATGTTTATCCTCTTAGTTATTTACCTTCAGTATATGAGCAAGCAAAGGAGACACTAACAAATCCACTTGCTGTTAATATTTTGCTGTAAATCATATTGAAAAAAAATTATACTCTTAACTGTCCTAAATTTTCCAGACTTGTTTGGTTTACCAGCACTTGGTCGCATGCATTTTGCAAGGGGTCCAAGCGTTTATAATGTTTTATTGAAAGACACTGTTGGGTGGCTTGAGTCATAAAACATGTATATGGTACCGTGTCTTAGAGCTAAATGCAGGAAGTTTCAGTCAGATGAATGCACAAGTAATGGTTATTTTGCAGGAGAAACGACTTGCAGAGGAGATTTCTGATATTGAAAAGGATACTGGATTCAAATTAAGAGTTTTAGCTCAGAATTATCCTGACACACCTGGTAATCTTTGCGTGTTAAGTTCATGTCAATGGGTTTGATATTCTGATCTTTAAGACAATTGTACCATCTCTTAACCTTATATCAGTCTGTATTTTGAAGCATTCTCTTAGTCAGCTACTCTTTTTTTTTTTTTGGTTTATCTTTTATTTTTCAGGATTGGCGATTAGAGACTTTTGGCAAGTGGATGATAGAACAATTGTCTTTGTTGCTGACCCCAACTTTGGTAAAGATGATTCAAACATGTTGCATTCTTTTGACTGCATCAACCATTGAGGACTTGATTGATGGATTTCTATGACCAGGAAATATTTTAAATTTCAATGTGGGGGCTTCTGTTGATCTAGACATTCCCCGTAGCTTCTGGAGCCGTTTGGCTGGGAAATATGGAAACATGTTTTACTGGAAAGAGAAGGTAAATTACAAAGTTGCAGGAATATTTTCTTAGGTGTTCGGGCTATATAAAGATTTTATTCTGAAGTAATAACGCGTTACTTGATTCTAAAAACAGGGGGAAGATGCTTCTATTGAAGCTGCTGTGATGGCAATCTCCAGTTGCTTGAGGGAACCTGTGGGCCCAAATAATTGCTCTGAGGTGAAATGATACTGACATGATACCGGTTCCGGCATGCCAGATTCTTTTCTATTTATACTCCGCTACTGTTTCCAAGTGCTGTATAATTATGTTTACAGACTAGAGTTATGTTTGTAAAGCACATTTAAATTTCAGTACAAACTACAAAGAAGCAAAAAATAAAAAAAGAAAATGGGGATTTTATGAATCAAGTACAGGTCAATGAAGTCGATCATTGTAGCTTTTGTTGGAGTATTTCAGATTCTTAATTTTCATGTAAAGGAGAACAAGACCCAATTTATTCGCAGGTTAACCGGGAGGCCAGGCTAGCTAGAGAAAGGACCAGCTTCGAGCAGGTCGTCCCTCCTAGTGTTACAGGCTTGCGAGGCCATCTTGTGTCAGTATCACAGGCACAGAGATGTGCAAACCAGATATAGAGTTCTTGTACCAGATCGTGTTTGTAAGCTTTAATATTCTGACTCAGTACTCCGTTTATAATCAATAAGCATGTTTCATTGAATACATATTCCCTTCAACATTTGGTGACTAAAGGAATTAATCCTGAAGTAGTAAAAGAATATTACAAGATTAGAAGAATCAACATTTTGCTCTAAGAATTAACGCAAGAACAATTGTGTTGGGGAATCTACCCTGAAAATTATACCGTTCTTGCTCAAGAGCAATTCAATGTGGTGGTAGAATGACGGAAAATATGTACTCTACCATTCAGTGCTTGCCCTTCTCTTTCTCCTGTTTTCTAAAATCTTCTGTAATTCTTCTGGTCGACAAGGAACTGCAAGAACTCCCTCCTGTTGAAATCCGTATTCCTCTTTAGCCTGCTCCAGTAAGCTCAAGAAATCTGGATTGGTGAGGTGATGCAACTCCATAATAAACCTCTTCGGTTCTTCACCCTTGGTTGCAGTGACTGCAAAATGTCCCTTCTTCACATCACCTGGAACCATTTTTGTAGCTTCCATCTCTTCATCAAACCTGATTTCACTCATATTGGCTCCTCTAGAAGCTGAGAGCAAGAGAACCCGCTTCAACTTTCTTATGAAAAGCTTAAGCATCATTGCTCTTGTAAGGCTTTCTTCCATATGTTTCAATGGTTATGGATTTCTCAAAGTGTGGTGGGAACTTGGTGTAGAATCTATAGTTTCTGTTGCTTTTCTTTTTTATCCAGCGAGCTAGGAGGAAATATCTATACTAGCTAGGTGGTCTAGGGCATCGGAAGCTTAGCTGAAGTTTCTGATCAAGGTCAGAAAGGGACCGTACGGTATGGACTTGAAAATCAGTTAATGCAACAATTGATTGTTCGTCGCCCGTGCTTTCTGTAACTGGTGGGGTCTTGAAACGCGGTTTACACTGCTGTTTTTATCAGTTTCCAGCCCCATTAGTTTCTTACTACTTAATCCCCACTCCCCTCTAAGCTAGAAGCAGATCACAATTTATTTCCATGATTATAACTAATCCATGTCAATTGAGAAATCGATGAGAAGCTCATTAAAGAGTAAATAGATCATTACAGCATTACATGCAATTGGTCATATAATATATTTATTTGAATTATTAGCCAAAATATTTGAGGCTACGCGATGCTTATGCTGCTTAATTACCAGGGAAGGGAGTTGATAGCAATATTTAATTAGTTCATCAGCTCAATTTTACTTTGAGAACGGCTTTAGTTTGGATAAACGACCGACGCAACATTTCTGTGCTGACTCGAAAGTTTCTATAGTGTCGGCTAATTTGCTCCAACTAGGAGACATGCATTTAATTTTTTCAAACAATACAGTCCACTCCTCGCGCGCGCGCATATATATATATATATATATATATATATATATATAAAGAGAGAGAGAGAGAGAGAATAAAAGATAAGGTGTGCTTTAGGGTGTTTAGATTTTTGTGGGAAAAAAAAGAAGAAATAGTTTCATTTTCTCAAATAACCATACTTCTATTTCTATAATATAATTTATATTATTATTTAATATATTATTTTTTAAATAAAAATTATTTTTAAATTACATTACTCTTAGCAATGTTAAACTTATAATTAATTCATTTTTTCAATCTAGTAACATAACTATTAAATGAATTTTTAAGATATAATTTATATTATTTTTTAATATATTTTAATTATTAAAATTATTTAGATTGATTATTGAAACATTAAAATTATTTCTTCTATAATTGTTTTTATTGGTCATCATATAAGATGATTTATTTCATATTAAAAGTATAAAAATCAATAAATGAAATAGAAGATTTTTCGTAATCCTTTTTACCAGAGGATTTGTTCCAGAGAATCTCTAACACAAACGTTTTTTTTAATCATAATAGAAAAAAGTGTAATTTTTTTTATTGGCATTTCATATATAAAATAAACTGAAATAAGATAGATAATTAGCTCTTGCTTAAAAAGAAAAAAACATATTTCCTATGAAATTAACTGAAATATAAATTATAAATGACTCAAATTGAATTTATTAAACTATATATTTATTCAAATCACATAAAAAATCTCTGTGCTTTATCTTGAAGAAAAAAAAACTTACTAGAAACTTTTAAAATATAAAAATATCTAAAACTTTCGCATACTTTGATTATATAGATAAAAAAAAAAATATTGACACAGAAAAAGAATATAGTGAAAAATAGACTGACAGTCGGAAGAATAGAAAAATTAGGTATACCAAAAAAATAAATATATTTTTTTAAAAATAGATTAATTAAAAGGGATAATTATTTCATCTATCCTTATCCTTATATATTTAACATATTTTTTTATATAGCATTTTAATTTTTTTTCACTCTTATATACCTTTATAAATCATCCCATATGTGCTTTTATCACTTTCTGGATAAAAATATCCTCCAACTACTAGAAGGAAAATTAATTCTTGAATTCCTAAAATAATATTTAAAAAAATATGAAAAATCCTAGAAAAACCCAAAAAAATAAAAAATTTAAAAACCTGAAAAAATTAATAATTAATTATAAAATATAGAAAATAAAAAAATCATGTCAATGAAACTGATAAGTAAAAAGATGTCTATGTCAACGAAATAAGTTTGCAGGACATGATTTTTTCAAAATTTTCATTTATTTCCAATTCTTTTGTATAATTTCTTGGGTTATTTCAATTTTTTAAAGATGTTTCAAGTTTTCATGTTTCTAGGTTTTTCAAATTTTATAGTTTTTTTTTTCTTTTAAAAAATTAACACTCTGTATGCTAGGAGGGATTGAATGAAGGATGGATAAGAGGAAAGGAATAAGGAGAAAGGGATTATGTGGATTTTTCATTTGGTGAGAAGGATAATTAAGAATCCAAGAAAGGATTAATTGAAGGGATCCCTCTAATAATTTCTCATTAATTTATAATTTCTAATCCTTTTAATTTGATTGGATTGGCTCATATTCTTCTTTGTAATTTTGGTATTTCCAATTTAGATGGATTGACTCTCATCCTTTCACTTTATCCAATCCATCCTTCCTTCCATCCATATCTTCTTATAAATAAAGCCCAATAGTATATATTAGTTGGAATTATTTGTAACGCAATCTAAATTAAATTGTTTTTTAATAAGAATATTACAATATTAATTAAAAAATGTACAAGTATATATTTTGATCAATATACATAATAAAAGCTAATAAGACATTAGCCAAGTGGTTAATGACTTAAAGCCTAGGAGTTGAATTGTAGGGTTCGAAATTAATTATTTACCATCCCTAAAAAAAATTCATTTAAATAAGAGAACAATAAATAAAAACTCAAAAACTTGTGGAACTAATTATTATCATATTTTTCAACAATTTAACTATGGAAAACGCTAAATCCAAGGATGGATTTCTTAAATCCACACAAACACTAACAAGAAATAAAAAGCGATGCTAGTATAGTTACTGAGGAAAATCCTTCGTGGATTTAGTGTTTCACTTCAGCTACCTTCCAAAAAAGAATATTTTTAATTATCAACGAGATATTTTTTTAAATGATTTTATTCATAAAAAGTAATTTAGTAATTAATACTATCATCTTGATAGTCAATGATGCCATGTGATAGTGTCGTTCAATTGTAAATATTGTATTTAAATAGAACCCAATTTAGGTTGTAGTACGTAGAAAAAGAAATTAGGGTGAGTATCTGAATATTTTTCTCGTAATAAAATTTATAACATAAAGTAGCTTGATATATAAAGGCATGGAAACTAAACAAACTAGTTAAAGAATGATGTCCGGTTGATAAAATTTTAATTAGTATTTAACAATATAGACTTTTTGGTTTATATATAGTTATTTCTGTCACTTAATTTATTTCTCCTTGATGTTTATTATCTTAATTATAACATTAAATTAATCATAACACAATAATGGAAGAGGATGGAAAAGACAATGCTATAAAATCCATAAAAAGTATACATATATCTTGACAGAAATTAAAAGAATAATAATTTAGATATTAAAAAAAGTAATAGCATTAAATATTTTTATTATTTGTTAAATTATTGATTTTATTTATTAAAAAGAAAAATGTGAAACACAGAGAAAAAATGTTAATTAAAACCTTTTTATTAAATAAGATTTAAGAACCATATAATATCATAATATTAGATTATAATATAGGTTTTTGTATGAATATTGAGGTTTGTTATAATTAGTATTTATTTTAATATATATTTAATGAATTTTAATTTAATATTTAGACATTATTATTGATAAGAATAATAAAATAATTTTGGATGAATTGTTGCTTTAAGGCATAATGTTTATGGTGAAAAAAGAAGATTAATATGATAATTGTTTTTATGTAAATAGGAAACAGATATGCAGGGAAAATGTACTAGGTCCCTTGAACAATTACCTCGTGTAAATAGTCACTAATCAAAATTGGTGGTGATATTTAATCTTTTTTGTGAAGTACGTTTAGATTTCCATTCAATTGGTGTAGATCTTGAAGGTATCAACATATTTGAAGCCTTGACGAAAAGAGAAAATCACAGCATTTTAATGTTGAAGCTAATGTCAATGGTTGTGATGAAAAAGAGACAGAAAAGTTAATTACAAATATATATATGTATCACATTGAAGAATTGGGTGTTAATTCGAGAATAATTGGCATAGCAAACAATACAAAGATCTCTTATGGAGTGATGCAAAGGCTGGAATAAAAAGAATGTTCAAGTTTCCCTTTTTAATTATTGAAGGCATCAACTAATTGGCTCTTGAGGATACCTATTAAGAGATGGACTTGGCATGCATTCAGTAAGGAGTTCACTCAATCAAATCTTGCAAAGTAGTATCAATTAGAGAATGACATACGAGCTCTTCACTAGAAAAATATAAGTATTTAGGAGTTTTATTCTGCTATGACAGATCTTTAGAATCAATTGACTCTTACAAAATCAGCAGAATTAAAAGCATAAGAGATAATATGTTAATATATAGTCAAGAGCAGATGAATGAATTAAGTCTTGGATAAAATAAGGCATCTTTCTTTCATGGATGATATAAACTTTATTATTGATAATTACAATATTATATTCATGCTGCAAGTTTAATTTAATTGTATAATAAGCAAATGCAATGAATGCCAGTGAGAGTTTATGCACTAATCATGTGGTTAAGGATTCAAATATGAAGCATTGTGATTTTGGGTAATGTTTCAAGATGGTGATAGCAATTGCTTTTCAAAATACTTTTCGTTTAGAAGTGCATCAAAATAATGTTTTTTTAAATTTATTTTTGATATCAACACATTTCAAAACCAAAATCTCTGTTTGTAGCTCGGTCAATCTGAAATCCTATCTGACAATTCCCTTTAACCATAACTAAAATCTCTGTCTTTGATTGGGTTAATATGAAAACCTAATATAGTGAGAAAAAGAGACAGGCTGCACTTTGTTGATACTGATGCTACCTGTGTCTTCTGTCCGGATCATGAGGAAAGCCATAATTACCTCTTCTTTGCTTGTAGTTGGACATCCCTCTTGTGGTCAAAGATGAAATCCTGGCTTCAGCTCTGCAGGGGTATGAACACCATTAGTAGTGTTGTTCAGGGCCTTAATATCAGGGGGGAAAACGTTGTTACCAGGATGAAAAGGGTCTCCCTCAGCATTATTGTCTACTTGATATGGGAAGAAAGGAATCAAAGAGTTTTTGAAAACTCTTGTACACTGGTTGAATCTGTTTTTAAGAGATTTCAGGTTTTATTCTACATGATATTATACTTTTATGAGCGCAATCATCCTCAAATTTCTGTGAGCTGACCGCATTGGTGGTTGTTCTGGATGTTCTTTATTGGGGGATGCTGTCTTCTTTTCAGTTTGCAGTCCATATAGTCACTGCTTCTGAGCCGATCGTATTGGTTGTTGCTGCTTCTCTTGAAGTTTTGCTGTGCTGCATGATGCTCATGTGTCACTCCTTGTAATTTATGGTGCCCAAGGCGTCTTTTTTGTGTTTCCTATTTTAGTTGGTGCCCAAGACGTCTTTTTGCCTACTTGTCTTGGCTTTTGCTTTGTGTTAGGTTGGGAACCTTGTAATTTATGGTTCCTCACATAACCATTGTCTGATAATTTTATCTTGTTAACTATGGCTTTGATGTGAAGTTTTTTCAGGGAGTCTATTTCCTGCTTTTGTAAATCACTGTATACGAACTTGCTAGTTCTCCAACACTGTAAAATTTTGATCTATTTATATACTTACATTTTGATTAAAAAAATATGTGTTTGCGGCTTTGTCAACCTGAGATCCCATCTAGCGATCCCTTTTAACTAGAACCAAAATCTCTATCAATAGCATGGTTAACCTGAAATCTCATCTAGTGATTCCTTTTAACAAGAACTAAAATCTTTGTCTTCGATTGGGTCAACTTGAGATTCCAACTGGCGATCCTCTTTAACTAGAACTAAAATCTTGTCCTTTCTGATGACAGGGTTTGAACTTTCTTCTCTCTTCGAGAATTTCCTAATAGTAGTGTTCTTCTCACTTTTCTTCCTGATTGCAGGGTTCTTCATTTTCTTTCTTCTTGATGATAAGGTTTGATCAAGTTCTCATTGATTGTTTATGGTGATTCATGAATGTAGGGTTGACATCTGTCTTCTTGATGACCAAATTTCCTGATGATAAAGTTGAAAACTTGGTATTTCTGATTACAAGGTTAACATCTATCCTTTTTAATGTTTGAATTTAATTGGATTTTCCTGATGTCAAGGTTGAAAACTTTGTCCTTCTTGATTGCATGATTGACCTAATAATTCCCGATCGTATCTGTCAGGAGTCATAGCCATGTTTCAGAGGGTAAGCCTAGATGAAGATATAAAGATGTGCTTCAAGTGCAGCGTTACCCTTAATTGCAATTACCCTTAATTGATCATGAACTATCTTTGAACAACATTGCCCTCAGTTGATCTGAATGTGCTTGTTCTTTTGTTTATAATCAAGAGGAATTTGTCATTAACAAATACTAAACATAACTTTTATGGATTTCATTGATTCATCATTTGATTCTTTCTTGCCCCCTTAACTGATCTGAATACTAATTTTTTCATCAAGGCATTTGTGCTCGTCCACTGTATTGCCCCTAACTACTCAACTTTTCAAGGATGATCAAAAAGTGTCTATCATTTCTGTCAAGGATTTTGAAAAATCAATTGATGTTCTTTTTGTTTGAAAATCTTTCTTGTTTTGGAATCAACTCACACATTTCAAAGATCATGTCTGTTCAAGTCTAATTGTTGAAATAAAATCAAAGAGATATTATTTTTTAAAACCATTTTTTGAAAATCAAGCTTATTTGGTCAAAAACCCAACACACTCCATTTAATACATGTAGCTCTTTGATTGTCTTTTATTTTAAAGATAGAAATTGACCCGTTGTAAGATTAAAAGAGTTTTTTTTTGCTATGGTTCTTTATGTCAATTTTAATATCTGATCTTAGGTATATCATTTGATGGTACGTGATGAGGTGACCTTTTGTGAATTTCAAGAAAACAAGATACTCAAGTCAAAACTCGAGGCTTTATGAAGAAAAATTGTCTCTTTTAAGTACCTATTTTATCAGCATGTATAATAACCAGTACCTTAGTTTGTGAAGCTACGATCCTTATGGAAAGACTCCTCAAGTTTTGAGAGCGTCATTTATCGGTTGAAATTGCTTACTTGATTAAAAAGGGCTTTTAAAAGCACGTAATGTAGGCTATGGTTCATGGCTATGAAAGAAAAGGAAATTCACAGGCTAAAAAAGTGTTTGAGGGTTTCAAAGACCCAGGATAAACTTTAACTATTCATCAACTCTCTTTCTCGTATTATCTTTGTAGAGGAAATGACGTATAACCATGTCAACCTCAACAATCAAAATTCTCTTAACATAGGCCATAATGAAAATCCAAATTCTCCTTTGATGAATAACCAATCTAATCATTTGAAGGCACCCAAAGGCTTTATCATAGATATCATAAGACATGTTTGTAGCTTAGTATTTTTTCTGGTATTGACTTTTGGCATTTGCTGTGTCTTTCCTCAATTGAAATCTCTTTTGCCCTTCTAGACTTGATAGACATTCACCTACCTTTAATCTTGACTTGCCTTTAAGTGTAGGCAATTCCCATCTTTTTGGCTTTCACATAGCCTTCCTCAAAGCTTTCTTAAATGCCTTATAATGTATGTCTTTTTTCTTTAGCCCTTTCTCAATCGTTGGACTTTTGTTCTTAACATTCCTTTTACCATTGATTCTAAAATTGTTTTCATCTTTTCAACAAAAAAATCCCTCATTTGCCCCCAGTGTGGGGTGTGATCCATGTCCGGATTTTATTTTTGAAAGAAATATTCTATGAGGCTCAAATTGAGAATGCAAGGTGATTAGTACTTAAAAGTGCATTTTTATTAAGGTTTTATATCATCATTTTGCACTTGAAGTATCAATAACTCCTTAACTAAAGCATGTTTTATAATAACATATCTAATTATATAAGATACCTTTAATTTATGGTAAATGTTCATCTTAAATGCAGGCCTATCACATAAATAAAAGAATTGATTGATTAGTTAAAGTACTGAAATTGAAAGGACAAAGAGATGGCCAAACTTAGAAAAGAGATGCTAGTGTAGTCCAAACTGGAACACTGTTCGGTAATTGGGTCATATCTGGAGCTGCAGATCTTGGATTTAGGTCCATTTTATATGGATGGAAAGATAAGACATAGACTTACAACTTTCATGTGAAGCCCAAGATTTAAAAAAGGCCGTTTTCAAGTCCAAATTGCAGCAACAATAAAGAAGTCCGAATCTGTCCTGCCTGTTTAGTGTTCAACCCATATCTCGAGTTCTAGAAGTCCAAATGATCGCAAATTTTTACCCTGGAAAGATGAGACAATTCTCTAGAACTTTCATGATTTAAGTTTGTTCAAATTATGACGTCATCAATGATGTTTTTGGCAGACAAGAAGATAAGGATTGTCACCAAGTCAAGATGTGGCCACCCACTCATCAATTAGTCAACAAATCAATAGTTCGGAATTTTGGCCTATAAAAGGAGTCATTTGCCATGCATTTAGGCATCTTGGTGTTCAGATCAAGATCATGCTCTTGCTCTCTCTTTTGTAATACTTAAGTTTTGTTTATATTAATCTCTTGTTTATGCCTTTCATTTCCTTTTCTTTACTTAGTTAACTTCTTTCTCATTTATGTTCTTATCTTGTTTATTTATGATTCTTTCTTTCATTATGTGTAGCTAAGTTAATTATGTCAAGGTGAAAAGGGTATACTAATGGTGTAAGAATAAGTATAATATAAACTTAACATGGACCTTAATGTTGGATACTAACATGCTTTATATTTGTTATCTTGTTCACTTTTAATACTTTGCTTGTTAAATAGTTAATCTAGATTTATGTTGTATAACACTTGGTACAACAAATACTTGGCACTTTCATAGCCCATACTATATGGTATAACCGACACCTAAGCTATGAAAGGAACTTGATTTGTTGTTAACATAAGTTATAATCATGAATGCCTGACAACATTTATAAGTATTAACATTATTCGAATAAGATAACTAATGTAATCATGTTAACAATTTATAATCTGATTGGAACCTCCATTGTGTGTGGTTTCCAATTGAATAATCAGAGTTTATACTATACTTGTTTGAAATACTATTAGTGGATCCTCTAACCTTGACATTTGTTGTTATCATTGTTTAATCGTTACATTAATCTTCCATCTCAAGTTCTCATCAACTTCTTCTTCTTCTTAATCTTTATTATTATCATTATTAATAGTATTATTGATATTATTATTATTATTACTACTACTATTATTATTATTATTATTAGTACTACTACTATTACTACTACTACTACTATTATTAGTATTACTACTACTACTACTACTACTACTACTATTATTATTATTATTATTATTATTATTATTATTATTGCTTATAATTTATACAATTAACCTCCCTGTGATTCGACTCCGGTCTTGCCGGGTTATTTATTACTTCGACACTCCTGCACTTGGGAGAAGACATCAATCTTTTGGTCGTGTCAAGTTTTTGGCGCCGTTGCCGGGGAGGTAAATTCTTGTACAAATTATAGTATT
>Ga0325404_1000139_pt1 | contig 68225 bp, 31 predicted proteins | sample PopdelMetagenome_18_FD_205664 | JGI IMG/M metagenome (GOLD analysis project Ga0325404, IMG submission 205664) | Populus deltoides microbial communities from Bellville, Georgia, United States - Xylem-Control-R1 | ecosystem: Host-associated > Plants > Phyllosphere > Stem > Wood/Secondary xylem...
GGAATTCATTTTCCCAAAGGAATTCACTTTCCTGCAAACAAACAGGGCCTAAGTTACTAACAACTTCAAAACATATAGTGATTCAACATCACAATCATTTCCAAACATTATGAAATTCATTCAACTTCAACACAACTCACAATCACAAAGTATACATAATTAAAAGATGTATACAGAAATCAAGTACTAAACAAATGAAAATGTCATTAGAAACTCACCAAATATTCATAGTTCAAATTCCATAATTTATTACTTCAATTTTCAGATGAAAATCAAACAATACAATTGTCCAACAAAGTTCAAGCATAACCTTTCTTCCATTCTTTCTTTTGAAACATTACTCAATCATTTATTATATCAACAAACATCATTCAATCATAAGAACAACACTCCAAACAATCAATTTCACAAATTTAAATTTATTCAGAACACTAATATACTCATCTATAAATTACATGTTCACCTAAATTAAACTCTTTAATTGAGTTTCTTACCTTAAATGGATGATAAGTCAAGTGAAGATTGTAAGAATAATATAAGTCTCCTCCAATCTCTTCAAAATCCTAACCTCCAAACTTTAAACTCTTACAACCACTCAAATACCCTCTTTTGATCACTTACGGACTCTTTTAATCACTCCAGGTTAGCTTTTTGTTGAAGATTTCATTAAGAAGTGAGAAAAAAAATCAAAGAACCCTAGTCCTTTTTTTTATCCTTGTAGTCGGTGTCATGAGAGAGAATAGATAAGTATTTATAGTGTCATTTTTTGTTATTTGCACATTGACCCTTATCTTTTTGTCCTTTATACATTGGCCACTAATCATTTATTATTTGCACATTGACCTTCATCTTTTAGTCATTTGTACATAAGCCATTAGTCTTTTATTATTTGCACATTGACCTCTACCTTAGTCACAGTTTTGAAACCCGGCCCGGTGAGTCGACCCAGGACCCGGGGCTGGAACCGGGCTGGGTTTAAGAAAAAATAGGGAAGGGCAAAACCCGGGGTGACCTGGTTGACCCGATAAGACACGGTCAAAAACTCAGTTGTAACCCGTTAACCTTTTTTTTTTTATAACTAAAACGTCATTTTGATTAAAAAAAAGAATTGACCCGGGCGACCCAGTCAAAAAATGAAACCCGAGCCTTGGACAAGGTCGGGTTTAAAAACTATGCCCTTAGTCTTACAAATTTATTTTCTAACACCAAGTTTACCTTTCTAGTGATTTAGTACTATATTCACCTTTTTATCTTGTTTATATTAACACTAATATAATTTAAACCATTTAATCATCGGGTTAATTTTTTTTTTTTTAATATGTGGTGTTACATTCTCCTCATCTTAATAAAAATTTCATCCTTAAAATTTGAACATCATACCTAAATTTACAGATAGTTCGGGATACCTTCTCCTCATCTCTGATTCTTTTCCAAGTCTCTTCCTCTACTTGGGAGCTTCTCCATAATACTTTTCATATGATTTTTTATTATTATTTGTAGGATCCTTTCCAGTTCGATCTAACACCCCTATTAGTTTTACTTTCAAAGTTAGATCTTTCTTAACTTCTAAAGGAACCTGGGGTAGTGCTTGAGAATTATCTACTTTGGTTTTTTGTAGCAGTGAGACATGAAATACATTATGAATCTTGGCTAATTGTAGGGGTAAGGCTACTTTATATTCTATAAGTACAATTCTTTTTTCAACCTTGAAAGATTCGATGTATCTCGGTGCTAACTTTCCTTTTATGCCAAAACATAACATGTGTTTTCACAGTGCAACCTTTAAAAACACTATGTCTCCTATATTGAACTCAAGAGGTGTCCTCCAATTATCTATATAACTCTTCTGCCTATGTTAAGCCGCTTTCATCCGATCTTATATAGTCTTAATTTTTTCGGTAGTAACCTGTACCGGTTCTAGCTCAATCTCTTTTGTGTCGCCAACCTCCTCCTAATACACTGGTGTTCAACATCTTTTTCCATATAAGGCTTTATATAAAGCCATTCCCATCGTGGTGTGATAATTATTATTGTAGGTGAATTTTACAAGAAGCAGATGGTCTTTCCGATTACCCCCAAACTTCAAGATACACACTCTTAATAAATCTTCCATTGGATCTTCCTTTCAGATTGTACATTTGACCGAGGATGAAAAACAATACTCTGATTTAATTTTGTCTTTAAAGCATGTCGAATACTAGTCCACAAACAAGAAATGAACTTGGGATCTTGATCTAAAACAATTGAAACTGGTTCCCTATGTAATCTCACTACCATGTTTACATACAACCATGTCAATTTATCAATTGAGTCTATCATTTTCATAGGCAAGAAAAGCACAAACTTTGTCAAATGATCTATAATGACTTAAACAACATCATTACCTTTTTTTTCCTCTATGTAATCCTGATACAAAGTCCATAGTGATATTCTCCAACTTCCATTCGGGAATTAGGAGCGGTTGTAAAGGCCTCACTAGCTTTTGATATTCTACCTTCACCTTTTAACACACACTGTATTTGACTACATATTTAGACACTTTTTTTCTTCAAATTTAACCACCAATAATTTTTTTTTAAATCTCTATATATCTGAGAACTTCTTGGATTTATGGGATTCCTTTAACACTTCACCTTTAAAGGCTTTGTCATCAGGTAAATAAATTTATTTGTCCATTACTATCATCCTGTCTTCTAAGATCTAGAAAGGAGTTTTAACTCATGATTTCACCTTGCTTCTCACCTTATCCACTTTAATATCCTTTCGTTGAGCTTCTTGTACTCCATCTCAAAATACAGACCACACCTTTAATTGGGTTAGCAAGGATCCCTCATGTCCAACTTTCTATTAGAAGTTGATCTTTTTCAACTTTGTTAATTTTTTCTTGTGCTAGCCACCGGCTCATCCAACATTGCTTTGTTTTTGCAACTCGGTGCATCAACAATAACATTCACCCTTCTCGGATGGTAATCTATCACACAATTATAATCATTAATTAACTCTACTCATATTCTCTTTTGTATATTTATTTCTTTTTATGACATCAAATACCTCAAACTTTTATAATGAGTGAAAATCTGAAGTTGGGATCCATATAAATAATACTTCCACACACGTAAGGTAAACATTACGATGGCTAGTTCTAAATCATATACTGGGTAATTAACCTCATGAGATTTCAATTGTTTTATACATATGCAATTACTCTCTTGTTGCATCAAAACACAACCAAGTTTTTTCTTAGACACATCACTATAGACTATAAATCCTTCAAATCTTATGGGGAAGATTATCATTGGGGGAAGTGGTAAGCATTATTTTCAACTCCTAAAAGCTTTCTTCACAAACTCTCAACCATTCTCATTTAACATCTTTCCAGGTTAACCAATTCAAAGAGGTTTTTATCATAGAAGACCCCTCAATAAGTCTTTTATAATATCTTATCAAACCTAGAAAATTATGAATTTTAGTTACATTTATCGGTTGTTCCTATTTCATCACAGCTTCAACCTTCCTCGGATACATAAATATCCCTTATGCAAATATAACATTTCCTAGAAAAACCACTTCTTTTACCTATAATTCACACTTACTTAATTTGGCATACAATTGATGATTCCTTAAAATTTGCAACACTTGTCTTAATTGTTACTCATGTTCTAAATATGAGTTTAAATAGACTAAAATATCTCTATAAAGACCACATAAACTTATCTAAATAAAGTTGAAAGACTCTATTCATCATTTTCATAAACAGTGCTAACACATTGGTCAATCTAAATGACATTATTAGGAATTCATAATGCACATAACAAGTCCTAAATGTAGTCTTAGGCACATCCTACTCCTTAATCCTTAAATGATAGTACCTTAATCTTAGGTTTATTTTCGAAAATACCTTGACTCCTTTGAATTGGTCAAACAGATCATCTATATGTGAAAATAAATATTTATTATTCACTATTACTTTATCCAACTGCCTATAATTTACACAGAGTCTAAAAATCCTATATTTCTTCTTCACAAATAGGACTAGAGCTCCCCAGGATGAATTACCTGAGCGTATAAACTTTTTTTATAGTAATTCTTGTAGCCAAAATTTTAACTTAACTAGTTTTGTTGGTGTCATTCCATACAGTGACGGAGTTGTAAAAGAGGCACTGTGTAATATATTAAAAGGAACCTCCACTTTTCTTTTTAGGCGAAATCCTAGTAACTCTTCTGGGAATACATCCGAAAACTCCTTAATAATAGGAAGATTTTTCAGCTTTACCCCATCTCTTTCTGAATCTATTATAAGCAAGATAAGCCACACATTCTTTCCTCAACAACTTTCTAGTTGTCATAGTCGAAATCACACAATTCAGTAGGACCTTCTTTTCATTTAAAGATCACTCACCTTTCATCTATTCCTTGAAGAGTCATTATCTTGGTAAAGCAATCCATTTATACCTTATAGGTACTCAACCAATCCATCTCTAATAGCATTAAATTCGCTACAATGTCATGCCTTTCAATAGTAACCCTAATAATCGTGTATATATGATTCATAAATACAATATCTCCCAAAGGTGTGCTAATTAAAAACCTATTTTCTAGTTTAAGTGGTTGTATTTTTGGTTTATTTTTAATTTTCTTGCCACAAAATAGTGTGTAGCACCAAGATCAATAAAAAAAATACATATAATGATTTTCTAATAGTAAAGTACATGTTACTACATTAGGGGTAGCTTAAACATCCCTATGGGTCATATGAAACACTCTACCCTTGGTCTTCTCCCCCTGTTCCCGAGCTCAACCTCTATTACCACTCGTTCTAGACTGTACTGGCTGGGTAAGTTTATCCACAATGACTAATTGTTAATAACTTTGCATCATTTATCTCTAATCCTATATATACTCAGTTTTTCAAGGGAAATCCTTCTTGAAATGTTCTTGACCTCCATAATTTTAACATCCACAACCTAAAAATAAGTAGTCCTACCATTTATATCCCTTTTGTTAATAAATGTAACATTGACTTAACGATGTAAAACAATCTTTGGGATGCCACTACTCACATCTAGCATAATGAGGATAAGTAACGATCATTTGTTCTGAAACTTCTTCAGCAGAACTACCCATAGGGTTCAATTACCCTTAATTGATCCTCCATATATGCTCTAAAAAGACCTAACAACTAATATTCCTTAACTTGTATCCCCTCTTTTTTTTTTTTTGAACTGGTTAAACTGTCCTTATCTGCCTTTCTTAAAAAGAGATGGTCTAAAAAGGTTTACTCGAAGAGTAGTCAATATTCTTTCTTTTACCAAACCTAAATTGGCCTTGCTGATCCTCCCTAATACACTCCTCTAAAGCCTAAACTGCTTCTATTAGATCTCTCATTATATTAAATCGTAATGTAATCAACCCCTGTTTTGAATCTTATAGTAAACCATCTTGGAATCTCTCAATCATGTGTTATTCTGTAAAAACATAATGTAGGGAAAATATAAAGAGGTCATTAAACCTCATCTTATAATCAAGCACTAATATGTCATCTTGCCTCAAAGATAGAAACTCATGTTCTTTCATCTTATGGTGATATCTGGAATAGAATTAATTCTCAAACTATGCTCTATAATCACTTCATGTCCACAACTCTATAGCCTTCTTCGATTGCAGTCTCTCACCACAACTTTGTTGTATCTGATAATAACTTAGTGGCACAGTCCACTCGTAAATCATCTGACACTTTTATTTAAATTAAAGTCTTCTCCACCTTTCTAATCCACATCACATCTCATCTCTCTTATACTCTTCACAATCCATACTACGGTAACCATATTGTCTGTGGGTACCGTGACCACTGGAGCTACTGGGGCTATGAGGGCTGATGTACTATTTATAGTGTCAACTATTGCCTTCACTAATTGTGCTAGGAAAGTGGGGTTAGTAAACAGAGTAAGAGCTCTCGTGGGTGCCACGTGTGGAGGCACAATCACTTGCCTCTGATGGTATGATCTCTCTAGCTGTAACACCCAAGCCTGTCTAAAAATGGTATCATCTTGGAGTCCAAATGACTTCTTCTGCCTTGACCAAATAGATGTTGATGGCACATAAGAGCTGGTATCTGCTAAGGGATCCTTCCCTTGAACCTCTTCAGAATCCATAACCTGAACCCTCCTCCATACCAAAGTGGAATCCGTCCTCGCACCATGCCTTGGGCAAACCATCCTATAACAATTCAACATCATCATTTTCTATAATAAATCATGAACCCAAGTCAAGGTTCTGATACCAATTATAACAATCCCAAAATTTGGATACAATTTCTTTTTTATTTCTCTATGATAATTGCAAAAATAGTCCATTTCCTAAATTTAAATTTCTTCACAACACTAATATACTCATCATTTATGAATTTCTTGTTCACCCAAATTAAACTCTTTAATTAAGTTTCTTACCTTAAATGGATGATAAGTCAAGTGAAGATTGTAAAAACAACATAAGTCTCTTTTAATCTCTTCAAAACCCTAACTCTCAAATTTTAAACTCTCATAACCACTTAAATACCCCTATTTTTTTTAATCATGTATTGACTCTTTTAATCACCCCAAGTTAGCCTTTTGTTAAAGATTTCATCAAGAAATGAAAGAAAGAAATCAAATAATCCTAATTCCCTTTTTTTCTCCTTGTGGTCAGTAGCATGAGAGAGAATAAAGTATTTATAGTGCCATTTTCTTGTTATTTGCATATTGACCCATATTTTTTTATACTTTGTACATTGGCCATTAATCTTTTATTATTTGCACATTGACCTTCACCTTTTAGTCATTTGTAAATTGACCACTTGTTTTTTATTATTTGCACATTGACCTCTCTTTTGGTTTTATATATTTATTTTCTTCCACCAAGTTCTCACCTTTTTAACTATTTAGTACTACATTCACCTATTTTATTATTTTTACCTTGTTTCCATTTTCTATAATTTAATTTAATTATCATGTTTTTTTTTTTAAATCAGGGTGTTACAGACAAAGTTTTCTTTAAAACAAGATATTCCTACGTTATTGTCACAGTCTCGTTTTGTCTAATCATCCTGTAATTTATCCATTCACAACACAAGTCAAGAGTAGGCATCCTCTACTCCATCAAGTTATCCATCCCAATCTATATAATAAATACATTATAACTCTACAATAAATAACATTAACAATTATGCATATAAGAAACATCTTCTCTCTATAGTTCACCACCTGTGATATTTATTTGTGAAATCATCTACCTTTATCATGTCAAGATGAAAGTAAATCTCTCCTTCAAGTATATATCACACGGTTCTTTAAGGAATAGGTACCATTTTATGTGTAATCCTACAGTTCCCAAAAGTTTTTAATTAATATATATCTTACTCTTATTAGTTATTATATCAATGTCTCGATTTCTAACATAATACCCTGAAAACTAACTCAACATTTCCTTAAATATATTATACCTTTATTACCTAGTAACCCTAAAATAGTCCTCAAATCTTCCATTGAGTTGTCAAACAACTCCTTTGATGTATCTTCAATGTTGTTCCAAAGATAACTTTTAAACTTTATACATCACACTATTAAAATAACCTTAAATCACACCTAAAATCGCTGCTAAAACAGTCAACGTTTTAATACATTTAGATGATTAACCATAATTGGTTCAAACTCGTTTGATTTGCCAAAATCCTTTTCAAACTCAGTCTACACATAAATACAATTTCTTTGCTTAATTAGCCTCTAACACTCTGAAGTTGTGTTTATTAACATGCCCTCTATTTTTATTATCCAATTATTAAATGGGTTCCTCTAACCTTCAGGTTTTTTCATGCAATTAAACTTTCTTCCTCATGCTTATTAACATAAACCTCAAGGATATTTTTTTCTTTTTTTTTTTTTATATAAACCAACATCTTGTCTTATACAATTATTCTCCTTGTAATATTGACAAATCAGACAGTCAATCAAGTATCTCAACAATCATATAAAGTGACACCACTAGCTTCATTCAGAGCAGCTAGTCAAATCAAATGTCTCGATCATCAGTCTCATTTATGCCCTACTAGCTCTACTCAAGGCAATTAATTAATCAAATGTCTCAGTCATTAGTCTCATTTATGCCCTACTAGCTCTACTCAGGGCAATTAATTAATCAAATGTCTCAGTCATTAGTCTTACTAATATCAGCAGCTCCTTCTGTACAACTAGTCAATCAAATACCATAGTCATTGTTCTCACTAACACCGCTAGATCCACTCAAGACAGTTAGTCAATTAAACATCTCGATCATCAGTCTCGATGATTCCAATAGCTACACTTAAGGCATCTAGTCAAATTAATCTTTCCATGAAATTTACATTTTGACAATTACATATCTATTATATACATATATCAAGTTCACTTTGTTAATTATAATCAAGACTTTATCCATAAATGCATAAACTCATTTTCATATAGCAATTATCGAATTTCACTCCAAATAACTCATCAATAACCTGAAAGTCAGTCATATTGACATCACTAACTCCACTCAGGGCAACTAGTCAATCAACCTTTTCTTAATATTAACATTTATATAAATACATTCACATTTAAAGAATTTACAATTCTAAAAGCTTAAGAAATTCTATAAGCAAAAAAAGATGGAGTGCACCTACTTTGAGCCTGTGTATGTGTTACTGCTTTGTGCTATTGTCATGTTCTTATAGTCTTCCCTGTATAATTGGGGATACAATTATCATCAACAATGCATCTAATACATTGAATTCACTTATTATTCAATTATTATTTTCAAACTATCAGCAAGGAAAATCCTTAAAATCCCATACACATACATATTTTTCATGTTTATATTTATTCTTATCAACTTAAATGTTAGAACCCTTAATCAATAACAATTCCAAGCAAATATTAGAAATTGATTAGTCCTAACTCGTTTAATCCACCCAACCCCAAACATTGTTTGGTGTTTTATTGTAACTAAAGTTCTAGAACTTGGTTTTGAGCGTAACTTGTCTTTATGGAAAGTTAAGATATAGAGCTAAAACTATCATGAAGAACGAAACACCCAGTGTTTACGGTAGCATAAGAAATTTATCCAGTACTATATTGGTCTAGACCTTTCCTTAGTATTTAGCTCATATACGGAGTTATATAACTCCAAATTAATCAATAACATTCTCGTTTGAAAGTGAACATCCATATGTATAACTTTTGTAAGGAAAGTAACTCCAAAATCCATCGTTTTAAAGCTCAAAATCAATAATCATAGTAGCACTAAAAATCTCTCCAGAGTTATGTTAATTTAAACCTTTACTTAGTTTTTAGCTTATATCTAAAGTTATATAATTCAATTTTAATTAGGAACAATTTCATTAAGCTAACGTCCATATCTATAATTTTCATGAAGAAACCAACTTCAAATTAAATCATTTTCAAGCTTTAAATTTAGCTAGAAGTTGAATAGTGAAAACATTCATGGTCAATCTACATTCAAAATAACCTGTGGATTTTTCCTGAAATTTATTCCATGACTTGACATAACTCAACAAAACTAAGTTCAAGAGTACATTTCAATGACAATTACATACATGGTTTAAGTTAATCTATTCTCCTCCTTAAATGGCCCATTTAACCGAACCACCCCAATAAGAGAATGGAAGTTCTCTTTTACATTTTTCATGAAATTCTCACGTAATCCATTCTTAAAACACATCTTTTCAGCATTTAAGTATTTATTCCAATGCCATTTAATTAAGAAATTCAAATCAACTCCGCCCTTATTACTAAGTTTCAGCCAAATCTAAGATTATAGCCTGCTTAGATTCTTTTTTTCCCTTCTTGTTTCCATATATTAATAACATTATACATGGCCATATAACATGATTTCAACATAATTTCAACTTACCATTACAAGAAAATTTTATCATTCATTTTCTAAAAGTTTTGGCCAAATCATGGCATTTAACTTTCATGAAATTTCTTTGGTTTCTAACACCTTTTCAAGCATCAAAAACATCATTCACAATCAATTATCACATTTAAACCAACAAAACATCCAACTTTCAACTTTTTAAACCCTGGCTCAAATCACACAACACATCAACTTTTTAGTTCTTTTAACTACTCATCAAAACAAGAAAAATCAAGCATAAGAATCAATTACCTAGTTTTGATGGCAAGATTAAGTGAATTTATAAAGCCATTTCCTCCATTTCTTCTTCCTCTTTTCCAAATGCAACCTTCATCTCTCTTAGTTTCAAGCTTCCTCTCAAATTTATTTTTTCCTTTGAAGATTTGTATTTCAAATCACCCAAAACCCTTTAATTTCATTAATTATCTCTAATACTTTCACCCTCTTAAGCTCGGTCAAGTTGAAAGTTCCACACGTTACTATAAAACCTGCCAGTTTGTGATTTTTGTTAAAAAAACTGAATTTTCTTGTTCAATCTTCACATAAATCATATCAATTATTTTTCAAAATATATTTATTCTATATTTTCCACCCTTATTTATTTATCGGGCTTATTATCATTTTCAAAGTAACGTTATCGATTTTTAACTGATGCTTACACTATCACTTTTCCTTTTTGTACTATCATTTATTTTGTTTTATTCCTTATTACCATTCTAATTACCTATAACTATTTTTTTTTATTCATCGAAACTCGTTACCAGTTTCGCCGACATTATGAATTCAATTTTATCAATTTCTCCAAATTTATTCATGGAGGTCATTCACTTCATTACACGTCTCATATTTTATTATTTCTATCATTTATTTTCTTTTCATCCCACTTTCATCACTCATCAGATTGGGATACCCCCATAAAAAAAATTAAAATAAAATATGAAACATAACTCTCAATCAACCTAATGTTGAAAAATAAAATTAAAAAATAATCAATTAAAAAGCAGACACAAAAAAATTACCCAAGTCAACTAGAGTTAACTCATCAAACTCACGAATCAAGGTATTAGATCAGGATAACCCAATAGAAAGCAAATTAGAATAAATTATGAAATTCAATTCCTAATCAATCAAATGTTAAAAGATAAAATTGAAAAAGAAATCGATAAAAAAAACTAAAGTCAACCCATCAAACCCACGACTCGAATCATAAGAACAGGATAATCTAATAGAAAGTAAATCAAAACAAATTATAAAACTTTATTCTTAATAAATCCAATATTAAATAAATTAAAAAAGCTTAAAAAAATAAGCCCCGTTAAAAAAAAAAAAGGAAGATGAAAAAGTACCATAACATTTAATAAACAGTGCCTTTGTGAGGAAGATATTATTAGTGAATTCACAAGCTCTTTTAAATTTTTATTAATTAATGTTAATTTCTCAACACAACTTAAATTATTATATATGTTTAATTTACGTGAACATTTTAATACGGTGATAAAAGTTGATGGAGGAGTGTTCTAAGAAAATTCGGAAAGGGATTTATGCGAATTTTAATTAGATATGGTGATGGGCATATATAACCTACTTCTTAGGATTAAATCAGGAAGCATGCGTCTGTATAATTAAGTTTCCAAAAATAAATGACGTGAGAAAATCTTATTTATAGCTGCAAATTTTTCTCAAATGCGAGCGCGTGCCATTACTAGCCAAAAATTTTAAGCCTAAAGGAGGAAACCTACGCCAGTATTTACATAAACTGGCATCATCACTCTGAATTTTCCTGTCCCACGATAATGGAAATTAATCTCTCTTTAATTTCCTGTTTGGCAATCCCTGTGACTAGTGTTTGTATATATTAACTGGTCTGTTCATGCATTTATTTGGAAAAAAACATGAAGAAACTTCCTTTTCATGAATCAATAGATTAACTTCAAGACTTGAATATGTATTGGCCAATTCATGACGCATTCGTCAAGCAGTATCAAAAGCCTTCATCAACATAATTGAGTAATGGAAACAGAAGTCAAAAGGAGAGATTTGAGGCAATATGCTGTTGCTGCAAGGAAAATGGTACAAACTTTCAGGGTTAATGACATAACAAATTAAGGGAATGAAAACAATGAATTCAATATACTTACCTAACTTGCGAATTTGCGGATCCTCACAATTTACCCACATGAGGGGTAAACCTTACAATGCGTCACTCACTTTCATAGTCTTCATCTCCGAAAGTGAAAACAGATGCATCAGCAGCAATTGCTTTGATGTCACTGGCTCCTCCAGAGTCCAGGTGACGGGTCTCGATGCCAGGGGCAGGGTTCCCAGCCCCGCCGGCACTTGGTTCCTTAGAAGCATTTATCTGTGAAGGTTCATGACTTCTGAGTGACAGTTCCTCAGCTCCTTGTGTTAAGTTCCTCATTTGTTCTGTTGTGGTGTTAGATGCATGATCGGGATGAGCAAGTCCAATTCCAGAAGCAGCTTGAGCTTGCCTGCTCTTTGAAACCCCAGTTTCCTCTCCCTCACTGTCTGAGAATACATCATCATTCTCAGCTATGTCACTTCTGTTGGAATGGCCTGCAACTCCACCATCTGTGGCTGCAACATGACCTGAGCTAGTAACATCAGATCCCTTGCAGGCCGAATCAACTTCAGACCTTGCAGGTAAAGTTCCATCATAGTCTATCATCACAACTTCAACCTGGAAACCTGGAGAAGGCAGTTTTCTCTGCAAAGAAGAGCCAGAAAATCATCAAAAGCAAGTCTAAGAAATAGAGGAAGCTATCTATCTCTTGTTGCATGATGTAACAACTAAATAAGTAAACCAGAAAGATTGAATTATTAAATACCTTGTCAAAACCATCAAGATCAGAGCCATTTAAAATTTTTCTATTCTCTGTCATCGTAGTATTTAACCAACTGAATTATGAAAAAAAAAAAAACAATTAATCCTCAAGAATTGGAGTTATGAATAACAAAGCTATAAGCAAGCAAATGGGACCTGTAAACATTAATGACAAGAAAAAATTTATCAACTTTGGCTTATCAATTGATTAGAGTGCATTGGATAGAGGTAAATTCTTTCAGCTTATTTCTTCACAAATGTTAAGTTGCGAACAGATACATGTTTAAGGTGTGGATGTTCACAAACCAGTAGAAATCTCCTTGGCGATCATGAAAATGGATCTTAAAGTCCCCAGCCAGCTCTGTTAGACCTAGCTCCATTGGTAGAGCAAAAACTACCATCTTTTTCTTAGGTGCACGGATCCAGAAATCTTCTGGCTGCGGAAGTGTGTTTGAGAAAATTTGATGAGAAATTTAAAATTAGTTTGGACAAAGTAACAAATAACACCAACTATTGAGACCATTGCCAAATAAATTCAATAAATACCTACCATTAAATCCTTGGTTTTTGGATGGTTTCTGGTTGAGAACAGAATCCCTGTGAGAAATAAGGAAAAACATCTCTGGTTATGCTATCATCCATACACGAGTAACCAAGAGACAAAAAAAAGTATCATGTAATAATAAAACCTTCCTCGCATAAAACAAGTCTTCTATTGCAAATTTTAGTGATAACAAACAAAAGCAGTAAAATCAGTGTTAGCACTAAAATGGGTTTTGCTTGTAAGATTAGTAAACATTTTTATACACAAAGCCAAATCACTTATGTAGGCAGGTCAGAATGTGTCAGGGACATTATGGGGTAAACACATTACAAGTACAATAAAAATAATTGACAAATGAACGACTCTATGAGTAGGACTTATTATCATGCATATTTGTGTGAACATTGAGACATCTCCAATGCAGCTCAACTGGTGGAAAGATGAATTTGCTGCAGGAAAAAGCATACCACTGTTGTTAGAGATAGTAATAGAGGGCCTTATCCAATACGGACATTGGTGAAGCCGGAATCCCCTAAGCATGCACCTGTCAATGACAACTTGAGTAACCAAGTAAAACTAACTTTTAAAAGTGTGTTAAAGAAGAGGGACCACAGTTACACCTTCGTTCGGGCTGATTTTCTCCATTGAAATATGTTAAGATCCGCTCAAAGTATTTGACATACCTCTGGTTATAGCAGAAAATAATTACTTTCATGGAATGCAAATAAAAGCAACCCCATCAAAGTCACAAAAAAAAAAACTTCTTAACAAGCATTACAAAAATGAAATTGACTAACAATCTGACTTGGAAGAACAAGAGCCTTCCCATCCACACATCTTTTCTGGTTGAAGTAATCGATGGCCTCCTCAGCAGTTGGGAAGAACTGCACAGAGAAGGAAAATGAAATAAGAATATGATTGAAAGAAAAGAAACCTACAGAACCAAGGAAACAACTGAGTTTCACTAAGCAGAGAGATTCTTAATGAAATACCGAAAGGCACCTTAAGGAAAAGGAGAAGGCTACATATCATTAAACCTGTCCTGCCCATTCCAGCTTTACAATGAACAACCACCACATTTTGAATGTCTTCTTTCAACCAGGAGTATGCACTTTGACAAAATGATGTTATTAGTTGAAGAGGAGGGCAATTATGGTCATCAAATGGGAAGCACGCTACCTGGAAAAGATCTGAAAGAAATACTTAGAAAAATCCCAAAAACAAATATTGAAAAAAAAATTAATGAATTGTTAAACTGGTCCATCCCACCCTCAACCCCTATTGGCTAAGTTGTTCAAATTCAAACAGCCATGCAAGGCGGCAGAATAGTATATCACCTAAAAGGCTTTAACACTGTTCCATTTTGGGAGCAATAGATTTCAATTATACCTCAACATAAAAAATCAATATTAATACTTTGGAAAGATATCGTCATTGACAGGTCGCAGTTTATACTAGCCAAGATATTACTATCTCTTAAATATGTTTACAATATCATGCATCTACAAAATATATACAATACAATTTCTTCATAACAGAAACAAACATGATGTCAATTATTTCTTATCACGTGACTTGAATAGCTAGGAAACCCTTAAAAACTCACCAACAAGAGAATTTTAAGAGAAAAAAAATGATAATAATAATCAAGAGCATCAGGACAGTGGTAATGTGTTGCTGGAAGAAATTATGCTGACAGTGTTTTTAATAAATGGATTTTGTTTTTAATCTACATATGAAGATTTAAAAAAGTCCTACAGTCTGTATAACAAGTAACAAAAAATAAGTATTGAGATCAATGCAAAACTGGGAATATTGATACCAGGAACGAACAAATTAGACTGGACAGTGGAGAGTTTTAATCTTTTTCAGATCCATTGTAATGTTAGGCTTTGATGTTGATATCCAAGACAATCAGAATACATAAATACAAATGAAGAGGAAAACCACACCTTTCCTCCAAATCGTGATGCATCATACAATCTCTCTGAACAAAGATTGTATACCTTGTACTTTCCCTGAACAGAAATCATGATGATATCAGCAAAATGGGATTCCAAAATATAAAGCCTGACTTAATGCAAAGGAGATTCTTTACAGGTGAATCCATGAACCATAATAGGCATACAAAAACAATGGATGTAATGTATCCTGAAAATAATACAGCAGACTAAGACTATTGGTTGGTATAAGACAGAGTGATTTTAAAGAGAACCCAGGTTGTTCAGGATCAGAACTGTAACAAACAGCACCTAAAGCCATTACTCTAGAGGTTTGATATCAGGAATAAAATTTCAGTGATAAAAAGAAAGTATTTCAATACCTAGCTAAAAACGTTTTACAAAACTCTGCACAAATGCTTTTGGATAAAAAACTCAGTTCTTAGTCGATGACCAGAATGATTCAAGGTGCCATTTAAGTCCTGGAATGAGTTCTGTCTAATCAATAAAGCCATGTCACGTGTAAGATATTAAGTATTCCACTTGAAGTACTTCAACTTAATGATTAGAGACCTGGACTATTCAAGCATGGTTTAAGTATGCTTGACCTCCTAAAGTATATTTTTCAGTGTTCAATCTATTACATGCAAATATTGAAAATACCCCAGTTCCATCTGAATCATTAACAACATTCTCAGTCTAGTTTTTATCCATCCTGTGCATCTTCATAGAGATTGTGTTCTTTCCTCGAGATTATATTGAAATTCTTTCACATTGTTTATGAGAGATCCATAATCACACCATCTTTAAGGTACATCCAGATTCAAAGTTCCTAACTTTACAGTTTAAACTAATCAATCAGAAATTTTGAACCTTTTTATATAAATAGATGACAGTTTTTCTTCTACCTCATAAATTGTTACTACATTCCCTTACTGTCACGCATCTAGTCAGAAATTAAAACAAGGTCATACCTTATGATGGGTCTCAAAAAACTTTATCACTTCTTCCATGTGATTTCGATAGAATCCCTGCATCGATTTTCAGTTCATAATTGTTTAGAAGATAAATTAAACTTCACAATGAAATTGTGAATGCGTACTGGAAAATGTTTTCACCTCAAAGAATCCAAAAAGTCCAGAGCTTATATCACCAGCAGGAAAACCCATAGCAATTATGTTCTCAGTGACATAAGCCATATCCAAATCGAATCCTCCCTCCTGTATATATGTGATGATGCAATCAACATTACTTTTGGTGAAAACGTAGATATGCATGTCACAAGTAAAACATGAAGAATGCTTGCTAGGCTGTTTCATGCAAGAGAAGGCAAGGGAATCAATAACCTGACCTGTGAGAAAAATTTTAGAAGCAATAACTATCCAGAAAATAAATACATGAAAAAAAATGTAGGATTTTGATCGATCAATCTTCAGGTACAAGACAATAAATGTACAATAAAGAATCAAGTCCACCAACAGAGCAAGTTTGATTTGCTTATATTATGACCGTTTAAATATTTACTCATCGGTAAATGATTTGGCTTTGTAAGCTAACTAATTTGAATACATTTTCATTGATGCCAACACTTTTAAGACAAAACAAAGTGGTAAGAAAAATTTAAATTGCCATGAAATCCATTATTCAGCTATAACTCAAACAGAAATTAACGTGTCAGTAACAGCAGCAACATGGGTGAGCTACCTGGTATCTCCGTTTATTTTGAGAAACAACATGGCGCGCCTTGACCTGCATGGCCTTCACAGCATTTCGAGACGAATCAACCAAACCTTTAGTGAATGATTCAAAAACACCACTTTGCGTAGATGTTGCGTTGCCTTGACTACACTCCTCTGTATTAGGAAGCAGCGATCCAAAGCCACTGGTAAAACGAGAAAATGCAGAAATTCCAAAACCTTCAGTCTCCGAATTCGAACTCGAATTATGATTTCGGGTGGCCGCAGCCATAGAATGTTGTTCAAGATTACGAAAGTCTTTGTTAGAAGATTCAACAACAGGAGGTTGAGTAGATGGGTCAGGATCCATTGTGTCGTCACCTATAAACTGCGAAAGAAGGCCGAGAATGAACGAAAGGAAGCCATTCAGTTTCAAAGCTATGATAAATCTGAAGAAGACCAAAAAGAAAAACAACCCTTCTCACTAGCATTTCATAATCAAAACTAAAGAAAGAAATGTAAAAGATCAATCAATTATGGATATGGGGTGGCTTCATTTTGATAGAGGAAACACAATGAGATCTGATGACTGCCTAGCATTTTAGCAAAACCAAACAAGATTCTCTCACATTACTCACCAGATTTTATAAAAGTATTGGCTTCTCCTCTCTTCTCTTCTTGCCTGTTCACATTAAATCACATCTCTCTCACACGCATATCATAATCGAAGACGTGACGTATTGTTTTGCCGGGTGGCTATCAAGTATCAAACAGACGCCATTGGATCCCTTGGGTTCTGGTTCGGAGGCAAACAGAGTTGGACTCCTTCAATTTGGATCGGGTCCATTTTTGGAAATCAACCAAACGCTCATATTTAAACCTTGTCTTTTTTTTTTTTTTACTCATGTTTGGTATTCAAACACCTACAATTAACCTTCAATAATTACTATTTAATTTTATTATCCATAACTATAATCTATTCAATCTTTCTGCTAAACAAATTTATATATTTACTTTTATACTATATAGAACAAAATGAATTTGTTGTAACTTGATTTTCACCCATGTTTCAATTACTTTTATTATTTTGTTTAAAAAAATAAAAAATTATAAAAATTTCCATGGAAAATACATTTTTGATGCAATTAGACCATTTTTTATTTTAATATTTTTCTTATCATTTTAATGGGTTTTCATTGAAACTTGATATTAACCCTTGTTTTGATCATTTTTTTATTATTTTGATTTTAAAATATAAAAAATACAAAAATATAAGAATTTTCAAGGAAACTGCATTCTTGACACAATTAAGTCAATTCTCAACCATTTCATGATTTTAACATTTTTGTTTATCATTTTTGTGTTAACAAGTTTTCAAATGTTGAGATATTAAAAAAAAAAACAAAGAGAATTTTAAAAAAAAACAAATAATATTTTTCCTTATCACGTCCATAACACAATCAAGAATTAAGATAAGGTGGTTAATCATGAGCTATGGCTTTCATTGACCAAGTATAACCAAGGATTGTATTAGTTAAGTAAAAGAGTGTTAATAATGCTAGCAATTTGGCTCAATGCAAAATATACTATCAATTGAGCTTAATATAGTGGTTAAATCATAATCATTTAGAGGATGAATGATGTATATTATTGGCAAAGTACACCCACCTTGATTAAAAAGACAAAACTATATCCTTGTAGCTATTGATTACTTCACTAAATATGTTAAAGCTATCACTGATCAATCGATCAATCAAGAAACAATTATCAAATTTATCAAAGAACAAATCATCCACATGTTTGGACTCCTAGAAGCTATTACTACTAACTAAAAATCAGTATTTATTAGGGAGGATGTGAAACAATTTACACAGGAGTATGGATTCAAAATAGTCCATTCTACTCCATATTATATCCAAGTTAATAGGTAAACATAATCAACCAACAAAACTCTGATCCTTAACATTCAAAAACTGGTTTAAAATAATCTTAAAACTTAGCATGATGCTTTAATAGGAGTGCTATGAGAATATAGGATTTCTTAGAAGACTACTTTAGAAACCTTAATATTTATCCTAACATATGGCCATTATGTCATGTTACTTATGTGTTGTTCTAGGATTACGGCAACACAAACACCTAAAGGAGGTGAATTAGGTATACAAAGTAAAACTATAAATTGAAATTGTTTTACCTAAAACATGCAATTCTAAACACTCAATCAAAACAGAAGCAATAAACAATATAAATATGATAATTAAAGAGTGAAAATTTAGAGAAATTGCACCAAGATTTACAAAGGTTCGGCAAACTGCCTATTCCTTTCATTGAACCTCCGTTCAAGAGTTTCACCATCACACATCAGTCTTCTTAGTCGGTGAGACCTAACCGTTACATAATCTTTTGACAGGTGCAAGATCAAACCCAATTTTTTTGCGGGCTTAGGATCAAATTATTATCCCTAATATTTTTACGGGCTAAATAATAGAAAACCTTTCATCAATACTTGTTAAAGGATAAGTATTAAACCACTCATAATTTTATCTCTAGGGGACTTTTCCAAGTGTTTAGAGTGTTACTTATACTTTCCACAAATATACTCTCTCAGTAGAGTTAATTAAAATAACAATTAAACTCTTTAGGAAGATTTTTGTCAATTCACATCTAACCTTGTTTTTGAATGATTACAAGTGAAACAAATAATGCTATAGGTTGTTTTTTTAGAGATAGTATGCTTATATTTTTTTTTAAGAGTTTCACACTTGTTTTGGGTAAGTAAAAGGCTATTTATATACTTAGAAAAGAAACTAGTCATTAGACACAGTTTTCTGCTTGTTAGCAGAATCAGTTAAACCATTTTATAATCGATTAAATCATTTTTTAAGAACCCTAAGAGTTTCTAGAATTTTTCCAGAAACAGACTAGCTGTTTTGAGAAACAGTCAGACCATTTTTCAAAATGGTTGGATTGTTTTGGCTACTGCCTTGTCATTTCCCAAACGGTGAGACCGTTTTAGCTACTGTCCAGATTTTATTCTATTTTTGTATTTTGATCTTTTCTTGGTTTTCTTTGTTTCTTTTGGGTTTGTTTAGGTTGTGTGGGTATTATAAGATGTTCTAAATAAGTCTAGTGCTATCTGGGAAAACCCTATTACAAAGTCTTGATAAGCGAAGTCGATAACTGTTATGTTTATAAGTTCTTCGTTCTTGACCTTCGCAAATCTTTTCCTTGCTTGTTTAATGATTTATTGAATGATATAAACCCATATAAATCATTACAATATATATATATATATATATATATATATATATAGGCATGCATTATGTTTTACTTAACAATTAAAATAAGATCGCGGGACACAACCATGTTACATGTAGCATATTGATATATTTTTTATTAAATCATTATGAGTAATCAATATGATATGCATATATCAAAACTATCATATCAATGTTTTATTATCCAATGTTTATGTAATCATCAAAATATATAATTAAATCATTAACATAGCCACAAGATTAACAACCTATTTAGCTTTAAAAACAATTACTTAGAAGAGTTGTATAGGGTAACGTAAATAATTCATATTATCAATTGGTCATGCAAGAAGAGTTAAAGGATTTGAATAAGATGAGATTCCATACATTGGATCACTCAAAAGCATTTAAGATCAAGGTGGAAACAACATACAATAACATGTTTGATTGAAAAATTTCTTAGCATGCAATTTGGTATGGAAGGATATATTTCCAATTAGCCATATGAATCCAAAATCTAATAAGTGATCCTTTAATTAAGAGGATCCATATGTTGTTGCTAAAGTTTTAAAAGGAGGTGCATTACAAAATATATTAAAAATCATAAAGCTTTTCCATAATAATCCACAAATTTCCTTTTTTGTTTTCTATTTTTGTCACTGATTTTTTTCTCTTTAATTACACATTTTTGTGGCCAAATTAATGACCAATTTTTTTTTAAGAGATTCAAAAAAAAAAAGGACCAAAGTGTAAGACACAATAAAAAAATGCATGGCCACTCTGAAATTCACGCATAAAGTTCTTTTATGTCCCCTAATTTCCCGTTGAATTCATTATGTTTATTTTTTGGTTCCTTATTTGAGAAATGAAGAAAAAAGTTATCAAAAAAACAAATGAAGAGAGAGAAAGTTGTTGCATGATGAAAAATATTGATCTTGGTGTCAAGAATTTCATCATAATCAGAATAAAACTTTCCTTTGAGTTTTTCATCATTTTCGGATAAATATTTACCCATTTAAATGCAGGGTTTATACCGACATTCACTATTATTCACGTGTAAATTTATACATTCATTTACTCATAGTTCCATTATATTTTTCTCTAAGGATTTTCACCTATCTCACAAAATTTTTATTAATAGTATTTTATCCGGTTGGGATTTATTCAATTTATTATAATGTTTACCATACTGTTTTAGAAATTTCAAACTGAGGTATACAAAAAATGACCTAATTCAATTGGTTTAACCCATCAAATCCATGATCTGAGTCATGAGATTGAGAGAACCATATAGAAATTTTTTAAAAAATTAACATATGTCAACCCAGATTACCCTACCAAACTTGCGACCTAAATTATGAGACTGAGATAATCAAATATAAATAAAGTCAAAACAAATTATGAAGCACAACTCTCAATTAACCTATTGTTAAAGAGTAAAATTGAAAAAAAAAATCATTCTAAAAAAAGGACACACTAAAACGATCCGAGTCAACTCAGGTTAACCTGCAAAACTTGTCCAAAATAAATCATGAAGCTTAATTCTTAATCAATTTAATGTTAAAGGATAAAATTGAAAAAAAAATACCAATTTAAAAAAAACTTAAGTAATCCGGGTTAACCTGCTAAACCCGTAACACATGTTATGAGACTATGATAATAACATAGAAAACAATGTGCAACAAATCATAAAACTCAATCAAATATAAATAAAGTCAAAACAAATTATGAAGCACAACTCTCAATCAACCTATTGTTAAAGAGTAAAATTGAAAAAAAAATCAATCTAAAAAAAGGACACACTAAAACGATCCAAGTCAACTCAGGTTAACCTGCAAAACTCGTCCAAAATAAATCATAAAGCATAATTCTTAATCAATTTAATGTTAAAGGATAAAATTGAAAAAAAATACCAATTAAAAAAAACTTAAGTAATCTGGGTTAACCTGCTAAACCCGTAACACATGTTACAAGACTATGATAATAACATAGAAAACAAAGTGCAACAAACCATAAAACTCAATCTCTAATAAACCAAATGTTGAAGGATAAAAAAAACATAGATTTTCTTAAAAAAACAAAAACTTAAGACATTGTTTTGTGAGGTGGTACACAATAAAAAAAACACCACCTCTTTTAGTTTTTGTTAATAATATGATGGGAGAAATATTCTTTCATTTGAGAAACAAAAGAATATAAAAGGTATTGTTTATATAAAAAATAGACATCTAAGTGTCAATCATATAATAACAATGATTGTTGATGTTATCAAAAGGAAAATGAGGTGAAATCAATTTACTATAGTGGAATCAAATACATTTAAAAAGTCCTAATTGACTTGGAGAATTAAAGAAAAAGACAATTAGATGACCGAGAGTTATGATCAAGTAACAAAAAATAATAAACTATAAGAGTTTGAATTTGATGAAAAACTAAAAAGGTTAATTATATTCAAAGCGAGAATATTTAATATAATAACTAATTAGAAGTTATTTATTAGTTTAGGATTCGGTAAGTATCAATAAAGGAAAAAATTAGTTTGTATTAGGATTTTATATATATATATATATAGAGGATTAAAGTTACATATCCTATAGGATTCAAACTTTGTATTCATCTATAAAACATCATATTGTTATTATAACCTATAATAAATGCTATCGATATATAAAAAATCATATTGTTATTATAAGCTATAACAAGCCCTAAATATACAATTTCAATTCAATATTTTTTCCCTTTTATTTGCTACTTTCTTTACCCTGTTTTCATTATTTTCTCAAGTAGCATTTATTTCTTTTCCTATAATTTCTTTCTTTTTCTTTAAACATATGTTTTCTTCCATTCATGATGGTGAATAAAATGGTGGTGGATGGAACAAATAATTTTTTTAACGTTTAGTATCTCATATTCTGTTTGATTTTGTGAAATTGTTACCTATATCTAATATATAATGAAGATTAAATTCTCAATTATAGCATAATTGATCCAAAAAATTATCATATTGATAATAGAATATTCCATATATATATATATATATATATATATATATATATATATATAAACAATCTAGGACCTACCTCTTGTTATAATAATAGACAAAAATGAAGACCACACAGCCAAGCGGATAAATGTCGGGGATTGGTTTAAATTTCAACCTGCTAATAGTAATTTACTTCAATTCTTATTTCTTACACGCCCAAATCTTCACCGTTCCTATCCGATGTAGGTTTAGGCATCACAACCAAGATTTTGTCTATATATATAGAACATCATTATGAAAAGAAACTTAATTTCACATAAACTTATATAATCATTTTCTCACATTATTAAAATTAAGTTAAGCATTCTTTTAACAACAAATACTTATTTTAAAGTCTTTGAAGGAAATATTAAGAACTAGCATGACAATATGGTTGCGGTTGCTTTTCAAATAACTTTTAGTGTCGAAATACATGCTAATGATTTTTTTTATTTTTTAAAAATTATTTTTGACATCAGCACATCAAAACGATCCAAAATATACAAAATATATTAAATTTTAGAACAAAAATGTTTTTTGAATTTTTTAGAAACACGGTTTGCACCGCATTCCCAAACGATTTCTAAAAAAACAGTTACTAAAGTAAATACAATTCTACGAAAATATAAATAAGGTACATTGTTATGTTTTGAATTCAATTTATGAAAAAAATAATATAAATTTTGTCAAAATAAAAGGTCAATATTTTTTTAGCTGATAACATGAAAAAAAAATATTTGACAACATCATATTGTCAAATAATCAATTCAATCTAAAAACTTAAACTGTTAGGTAAGGTCTTAAGATATGATTTATATTATTTTTTAACACTTCCCTCAGGTGAAAGCCCTTTAGACTTAAAACTTGTACAAGCTCATATTACCTTATGCTTAATTTTTATCGAATAAATAAGAATGGTGAGATTTGAACTTGTGACTATTTGGTTATCAAAACTCTGATATAATATCCATGAACCGATTCAACAAAAAAACTTAAATTATTAAATAAAATTTATATTATTCTTTAACAAATCCATTTCAATTATTATAACCAACTTATATGAAAGAATAACAATGCATGAACAAAAACGATAATATTCTAAAGTGAATAAATCGTTTTATCACATGGAGATTATCTTAGGCTAGCTTGTACGTAACAAACCAGACCCCTATACTTAGTTTGTGAAACAGTACTTGTATTCTACAGTATGTGGCAATACACAAAGAAAATCAAATTTAAAACTATATAAAAAACATATTTCCTGATTTTTATCTACTTTACCAACTCCACCATATACTATAATTTCACATAAACTTATATAATCATTTTTTTAATCTTGAAAAGGGTTAATAAATAATAAGCAGGGGAACCACAAAGAACAAGCTTCATTATCTCCATTGATGCCCTCACCTCCAGAGTCCTAGTAAAATATAGTAAACCAGTGCGATTGGTAAAGCAATTACCACCCCAAATATAACTCTGTAAATACCACACAAATAGAGTTCAAAATCATGAACATGTAGATAGAAGAGCAAGCACAGTTCAACAAGTGATGTGGAAGCTACAACTAATACATGCTAATATATTAATATTGCAAAGCTATCTTGCATTAAGAGTCATGATTATGCAAAAGAAAAAAAGTTTACATCTTTGCAATGATTGCAGTAGGTCATTAGTATTCCTAGTGATCCTATGAAAATGAATTATGAACAGGCAGATGACTACCTTTTTTTTTTCTTTTTTTTTTCTTTCTATATATCCCAATACTCTGATCTTGATTTATTTGTTTCAGTATAGGAAGAAGCATCCAGATCAAATAATGAAAATATGAAACCTTGTCGACTTCACTTTTCTCCTTGGACAAGTCCTGAAACATAGATAGACTTTGTTAGTGTAGAGATATGAAAGCACCAGTAGGGTTGGCAAAACTAGAAGTCAGACTTTGCATTCAATGTCCCTGCATAGAATTGCTGAGCAAGCCTTACATCTGCAAGTTCCACGACTCAGGACATTGCATCCTAGCTTCTTCCCGTGTTTCTAAATACCTAAATTCATTTCAAAATCAAGAACCACAAGTCAGATTTTACTGCTAAAGACAGCACCGAGCTGAAATCAGAGAGACATGATGCGTGATTATTTGAGCACAAATTTTAATGACTGCCTAATCTATACAAAAATGACAACTCTTTACACACAAGGGGTAAGCCGCCAGGCACCCAACAACGAATAAATACAAGCCAATTTAAACAAATTAATATGGAGAAAAAAAGCATGCTGCTCTTTGATGCAATGCAAGCAATAAAACTCTTTTCGACAATTCGAACACCTTCAATGTCCTTCGATTCCGCTTCCCCTTCCTCAACCTCACTGCATTCCTCTTATATGGAAAGACCTACAAAGACCAATCAACGGAAAACTCATATACAGAAACTATCTCATTGAAAATTTAAGTATAACCCATAAAAAATAAAAAAAAAATAAAAAAAGCAAAACCTTGGTCCTGCTTAGCCAAAAATAAAATAAAGAATAAAAAAAGACCCGACCTTTTTTAGCAACAACAGAGAGGTCAGCACCACCCATCATTGGACGGGCTGCTGGGGCTAAGAATGACGGGCTGCTGGAGCTGCGACCACCGGCTGGAGAAGAGAGACGGGGGAGTTTTGATGGCTATAAATGAGAACTCCGAATTTTTCCTGGTATAAATGTAATTTTGTGAGACTTTAAGGGCATTCTTGATTTTCAGATTGGGTAGAGTGTTTCCACTTGCCATACCTCGTCCAAAACCGAGTTTTTACCTTCAAAATCCCAACTTGAGTTTAATCGGGCAAAAAATTTTCTGTTTCGGTTGAATTTGCGATCACCAAATTGCTATCCCTCCCTTGAAAACAATCAACAACGAAAGAAGAAAACAGCGCAAATCACAGCTTCGGAGTCCAAAACCAGAGTCGCCTGTCCACAAGAGAGAGCTTATAAGGACCCGGACCAAACCAGATCAGACGAGACAGAAATGGAAGCCGGGCAGCCAAGCGGGACTCTTTCAGTAGACGATCTGTCCTCTCTATCATCAACCCCAGCAACCACTATCTCACGCTGGTCCTTCGTCGTCTCACAGCGGTTCCAACACTTTCTTGACAAAACGGTCCCCTACATCCTCTACCGTTGGATCGCATGCTTAATCGTGGTCTTGATCTATGTAATCCGCGTCTACCTTGTTCAAGGTTTCTACATAATCACTTACGGTCTTGGTATTTACTTGCTTAATCTCTTGATTGGATTCCTGTCTCCCCAAATTGACCCCGAGATCCATGACGGGCCCTCTCTTCCTACTCGTGGATCCGACGAGTTTCGCCCCTTCGTCCGCCGGTTACTGGAATTCAAGTTCTGGTAATGTACCGGTACCATCCAATCGTCATCGTTGATTTGATTTTGACCGTTTCTAGGGTTTCATGATTTGATAGAAATGTTGATTAATTGGATAATTTGATTGTTTGTTTGGCGAAAGCTAAGGGGTCATGCATGTGTGATTGAATAACTGATTTTGATGTTGGTATTGATTGTAGGTATTCGATTACCAAGGCGTTTTGTATTGCCTTTGTAATGACATTTTTCAGTGTGTTTGATGTGCCTGTGTTCTGGCCTATATTACTTACCTACTGGGTCGTGCTTTTCGTTCTTACTATGAGGAGACAGATTTCGCATATGATCAAGTATAGATATGTCCCATTCTCTACCGGTAAACAGGTATCTGACATTGTATGCCATTCTTACCTTGGGTTTGCTGCTGTGATTGATTGGTTACTGGTTTTAATTCCGGTTATTTGCTCCTCTTTAACAGCGATATGATGGAAAGAAGGCACCTTCGACTGACAGTGCATTATGAAGGCTATGATTGCTGTAGAAGATGTTTTGAAGACCAATTTTGGTTCATTGAATGATTGTTTCTTCTTACTAAGACTTCCCCACATTTTTATCCGCCAGCTTGCCTGTGGAAAGTTTAGCATAAAAAATCATAGTGGCTCATCATGCTCTTTTTTCAGAAGGATTTTATTTTATTTATAGACGAGGGCATGCCACATTTCGTTTCTGTATTGTTACTTTACTGATTTGTAGTTTACTGAGGGAAATGCCAGTCAAGCAGTGCATTAGGATTATGCTCAGTCTAGTTATACATTATTCATTTCTCATCAATTGGAAATGCCAATTTTCTCTTTCAAGGATACCCTTTTATATGAGATGTTTGCTATTTTTCATGTTCTTTTGAATCATTCCTTTTATACTAAGGACGCAGCACCACAGTGGTTTGATCATGCACAAAATTCCAAGTTTTGGTGTGTGGTTTTCATGTTCAGGTACATCTAGAGGAGCTTGCTTGAATGTAACCTGTGTGCTTATTGGCCTGCGGCCATGCAGGTTAGCATAAAGTATTGCAAATTAGTGATGAAGTTTATAGTGGAAGTTTGCTGCTAATTGCACATGATCAGAGACAGTGGCAGAGCTCATACGAACTTTGTGATTTCATTCTTGTTATTGGTGGTCAAGCTTTTGTGACAAATAGCTTTATTCATTTCGAAATAGATTAGTCACGAATGTCAGGCTGCCTATTTTACATGGTACTCTGATTAATCACGCAAGTGCTTAGAATGATTAGTGGTGGAGCTGTGGTTCCCTCCATGGCTGCAACTTAATTATAAGCACAGGAACCGATTACCAAAGTTACTATGCCCTAATTCGTTCTCATCAAGAAAACATTGACGTTGTAATTCAGGGTGTTGCAGGAAGTTAATTTTAGAAAACAGTTGTGCAACAAACCCCGCGGTTTGATCATTAGCAGATTTTAGTGTCCTGTTTTCTTTATGATGAGCTTAATTGACATCTACACGATGTGCTCTTCTCATGTTGTAAAATATGAATATTAGCAGCATGATATATCTGCGAATTCCTTCTCAAAGCACCACTTGCCATCTTATCTTTGCCATTTGAAGTTATATGACCAAGGAAATAGTGGTGATGTCAGTGGAGAAATCATGGAGGTTTTTCATTGATATATTGCAGAAAGTATGCTTGTTCTTCGCTATTTTTAGTTTTGGGTTTTGCAAGGTTTTCTTAAGTCTTCACATTTCGATTCTGAAGAAACTTAGCATTCAACGAATATGTTCGGCTTAGTATACCAAGTGGAAGGCTATTTTGCAATTAGGAATCGTGCTTGCATGACATTTTGACGTTGAATGCTTCTATGATAACCTCCCAACAGGCATCCAGAGCTATGGCAGAAGTGTATTAGCGTAGTCTCGAATTTAAAAGACTGGTAAAGTAGGTGGTGGCCTAAACTTTTTCCTCGAGCTCTTGATTTCTTTGGATTTTCTTCTGGACATGGAGCTTGAGAGTAAATTTGTCAGTCAAGCTCACCTCCTTCACTGAAAACTCAGGCCATTTAGCATTGCAAGTTTATTGAAAAGGAGAAAACAAGTAAAACTTCCAAATTCTAGCATTTGGCTTCTACTATTTTATTGCAGCAAACTTCTGTATATTAATAAATTCATACAAAGAAATGCCAAAAACTCAAAGCCTTGAGGCCAAACAATCCTCACCTCAAAGGATGAGGCAGATTAGGATATTGTACATAAAAAAACCCTTTCCTTGTCCGAAAACCTTAATTCAGAAACTGCAACTCAAGAAAAAACAAACAGAGTCAAGAAAGCCTCACTGCAATCAAGAACTTGGTCTGTAATAAGCATAAACTCCATAGAAGGTCTGTGCGAAAGTGAGTAGTAACAGCACGACAGCAGCAAACAATGAGACGATTGCCCAGGGATTGCTGAAATAATTATGTTTCAGACTAGCACGCCAAGTGTTCCACTTGTGATTGTAATAGTGGTTTACATCCTCAGACAATCGGGATAGGTAACTGTCATTTATATCGAAAACCACCTCTTGACAGAGCTGGTTGAAGAGGTCTGCAACATCAGCATCGCTGCCAAGCCAATGCTCAATTATGCCACAATAATGGAGGTAGGCTACATCCTCAGGGGAGTTAATCAAGTTGTCCATGAAGATCACAAAAGAGGTAATTTCATTGCCACAATCAATATGGCACTGTTCTAATGCAATAAGATTGAGGAAAAGTGATTTGGTACCATCATGAATCAAGAGACGAGGAACTCGGAGAATCCCCTTTTTAAATTTAACATCCCAGAATCGATCAGTTTTCCGTTTCCTGAGCTTGATACCAGCCTCTCTGAGCTCAGTGACACAGTGGATCAATTGTTGGCGTCGCTTATCAGCAACGCGGTTGGCATTTGACCTTCGCTTGATCCAATTTCTGGGCACAGGTTTAGGCCCTGTGCGCAGGAGACTTCTTCGAAAGACATCAAGGCAATGAAGGCCTCCCTGATCTGACAAGGGGTCGAAGGTAGTGGCACGTCCCAAAGAGGACTCCAATCTATTCCTATCGCTTTTTGTCAGTGGCTCATCTGTTGGCATCAAAGGATCGAAGAATATAAGTGTAAGCTGGGCTACCAATCCTTTCTGATCAGAATTGTTAAACTGAAGACCCAGAAGCCGATCAAGTACAAACAGTGGAAGCTGGTTCTCTAACATTATCATATCTCTCTGAATAGAATGCATTGAACCACGCATTGCAAAAACAGGATCATTTCTAGGATAACCAAGTTTCTTGAATCCCTCAGCGACACCTCGAAACAGTTCAAGCACAAAGCAACCGTCGAGAACCATCATCTCCACAAATTCATTGCTGCTAAGATTGATTGGCCCTTCATAGCAAGATCGAGCTTTCTCTTCAATTTCTCTTACAGCATCAAGATATAGCTTTATATCTTGATTAGTACGCTTGATGACACGATGAAGGCAACGCCACTTATGTTGATCCATTTGGCGAAGACGTTTCTTTCCATGATGGTAAGGCCCCAAGGAAATGATCTGGGGGACATAAGCCTTGTCATCCCCCTCTCGTAGGTAGCGGGGGACTCGATAGATGGACAACTTTGACCATGAACGTGCTGCATCTTCTTGGCCAGCTTCTTTAAGTTTTTCTTCGATTGATATCACCCAGTCAAAATCTGGTGATCTTGTTTCCTCATGATCTTCATGATTTTCTTCATCACCTTCGATCACAATCTGCAGGGAATCTGATGGTGTCTGCTGTTGTTTTTTCTGCTCCTGTTGAGGTTGTTCTGGAGATTCTAGCAATGGGGCACCAGCAGGTGATGTTGGAACCGCAGATTCGACTGTTTCTCTGAGTTTGAGAGTGATAAGGTACCAACTTAAGAGCTCTTTGTTGAACACAGCAACCATTTTTTAATGAAGAAAAGAAATTCTGAATTTGATCTTGCCTTATTGGATGCCCTTCCAAACAACAAGCAGAACAATGACAGCAACTATTTCTAAATTGGAAAAAAAGAAAAGAAAAAAAAGAGCTCTCTTGACTTGAATAAGATCTTATCCAACATCATGATATAAAATGGAGTTAGATATTAGTTTTTATCTCCTTACTTCGATGAGCTTAACCATTTGTATAGCCCACATGGACTCCTTTGCTTGAAAGAACAATAATTTTTAGAAAAATTTTAGGTGGAATGTATCATTCTCAACTTTAACGTGTATTTCATCTTTCCCCAACCTTCTTTCACGTTCACACAGACTGATCAAATTCTTGCACAACCAATGAGGAGCTGGTAACTCATACTTGAAAAGGGCTATAATGGATCTGAGAACACCACGTTGTTCGTAAAGCTGATACTCATCCTACTCCGACTCGTGTTACTAATCACTTCAAATTAAATTTCTCAGAAGATCTCATTTATTATTGTTGATAAAAGGGCATTTATGATACTATCTCAGAGAATATTAAACAAGGAAATTTGAATTCCAGAGTAATTAATTCTGTTTATTATTTAGATTTATGTTATTATATGATCCATAATCGTTGTTGATTTGAAATTTTAATGGGAGTTTTCATACATAATTTTTTTATAGCAGGTTAAAAGTTTAGGTAAGTTGAAGTTTAGGAAGGTCTATGGGCATCATATGCCATTCGAGTTTTATTATTTGTTAGCTTTTAACTTGATAATTTTTTATTTAAAGATGATTTATTTTCTCATGATATAAAAATATTCAATAATTTATTTTTTAGACTGTCGTAGTTCTAAAAAAAAATTTAATAAAAAGCAATATAATTTTCAAGTATAGTAAGAATTTCTTAATAATATTTTAAAATCATTTTCTTATAAGAATTCTTTATTTATCATAACTATACAAGGAAAGGAGGTATTTAATGACTTTGTATTAATCTAAATTATTTTAAAATTTGTTTTGTTATTTTATTTTATTACTTGGATATTTACGTTGGCTTGTGTTTTTGTTTGGGTTTGATTTGGCCAAAAATCAATATTTTAGGTTAATTTTAGTTGATTATTAGCCTAGGCATATTGGTTTGCAACACAATAAGGGTCTATTAGGGTTGTTTAGAAGGACTATATATTGTTTTCTTTGTAGCAAAATTCAGCAGCCATAATATTTTGAATAAACTTGAGTTTTGCGTGACGCGACACTTTTTTTTTATTGGGACATATTAACAACTGTTTTATTAAGATATAACTGATTTTTTGATGTCTTCACATACTTCGGGTTCTTGTTTTACTATACACAACAGGTTCAGATTCTTTTTTAATACATTTAGTTTGTAAGTATAAGATTATCCATGGATGAATATTTCTATTTAAATTTTAATTTTAATTTTTTTGAGTTGTTTATCTACTTCTTCGTCGTGGGTTTCAATCACAGTGGGTTGGCATCAATTTATGTTAGTATTTACTTGCAGAAATGCTGGATGGATTATATAATTTCTTGTCAGCCACTACATAGTCGCTGTCAAATTGTTTACAGAGTGCTGGGGATGAGCTGAGCTCCAAATATGAAAAATTAACTTGGTGCCAGGTGGAGGAACATACAAGGTGGCGGAAGAAGATAATTAATGAAATTTATTTAGTATTTCTCACGTGCGAACAAATTGGGGACGTGAAACCCACTACGCCATCATGCCAGCTAGGACTGGGAGGTGGGGCATGAAGAAACATGTGCAATTACCTCCACCAAAATATGGTTTGCTTTATGCAGACATTCTTACTTTTACTTTTATAGTACCGTTCAACCGAAGTTTTATGAACTTTTAATATTTTTATTTAAATTATTTTTTATAAATTTTTAAATTATTATAATAGGTTAATATAAAATATAAATTTTAAAAAATAAAACAAAACAATTTTAATTATTACTGCTATCCCTAACACCCTCTTAGCTAAAATGATTGTAAATGATGGATAAGTTTTTTTTTTTTTAACTTCCTTTTTGTGTTTCTTAATACGATATTTATAAATTTAGCTGTTAGCCAAGAATTGGATTAACTATAATTTTAAGATCAGGTCTGGTTTAAGGTTTGGGTTTCGAATTTTAACTAGATCAATGGGTTTTGAAAGGGTTACCGAGTCAGCTGGGTCAATTCTTTTTTTTAAAATCAAAACGATATCATTTTAATAAAAAAAATTCAACGGGTTTACAACCGGGTCTTGTAGAGTCAACTAGATCACCGGATCACACCAGATTTTTCCTTACTTGTTTTTTCTTTCACCCAGTCTTGTTCTAGCCACAAATCAACCGGATCCCGGTTGGCGGCCAGGCCGGGCCAGGCCAGTTTGGTTTCAAAACTACGGGATGAACACCTAAATAAATTGGTTACCTCCGAGAAATGAATGCTAAAAGTGGATTAGCTTTTGTGAACATGCCACGTACTTGTTGCTTCTTTCTTTGTCCATGTCCAAATATGATCCTTGTACGCAATTCCTACCCTTGATTATAACTCATTGTACCAAACTCAAGCCCGCACTAACTTATCAGATTCTATCTATTCACGAAAATTATTATAACCCTTGATTATAGTTCTGCCCATCATTCCGTCTTGTACTCTTTTGATTTTTATTTTTTATTTTTTATTTTTGTATTGATTGAGTCCTTTTTTTTATTCCGTTTTTACTGTAGTGATGATTATTTTTTAAAGTATTTTTTATTTAGAAATACATTAAAATAATTTTTTTTTATTTTTTAAAATTTATTTTTAACATCTGCACGTCAAAACAATTTAAAATTACCAAAAATATATCTTAGTGCATGGTATCTTAGTGCATAATACAAAACACCATAGAAAAACACTAAATCTTTTAGTTTTTTTTATAATAAAATTATAATTAAACTAAAAACTAAAAACCATCAATGTTTTACTATGGCTTGTGAGGCAAAACATAATGGATTCACCCAATTTTTTTTTTCTTTTTCTTTTTTCACTTTGGATTTTTAAATTTTTTTCTCTTAATTTTTTTCTTTAATATTGTATTTGATGGATTTGAGGTTGTTAATTTGTTTTGATATGTATTTTATGTGGTTATTGTGTTCTTATAAAAATATATTGATATTTATTGTGTTCTTATAAAAATATATTGATATTGAGTTTGTGCTCGATTTAATATAAAAGAAATCGAATTTGTTGTTTGCATGAAATTGAAAATGAGATGACCAAAATTGAAACAGATAAATAATGGCAGGACTTTTGTTTTTAAGAAAACTATGGTGACAATTCTAGTCCTCTTTCTTCTCTTTTTTACCTCTGTTCAGTGATTTTTTTTCCTTCAATGTTGTATTAATAGGGGTTTGGGGTTGATAGTTTCTTTCGATCTACTTCTTTTGTGATTATCTTTTAAAAAGAAAAACATCTTACTATTGGGATGGTGCTTAAATTCATAAAAAACAATTTGATTTTATTGTTTGGAAAAAAAATAAAATAAAAGAAAACCAGAACTAAAACAAAGAACGAATAAAATGTTTTTTTTAGTATAATTATTTGTGTCAACCCCTTTGGCTTTCGGGATTTTATCATTTGTTTTAGTTCTTTTATTTTGTGAATTAAAGAGTGAAGTCCAAAACTTTATTTTGCTTATATTTTAGTCATTGAGTTTGAAAGATTAGAGATAAAGTTGTCAGATTACGACAAAAAAGCAAAAGAAGAGAAAGTTGATAAACAACTACTTTTTATTGATGTAAATTGTTATTCTTGATGTCTATAAGTTTTATTTAACAAAAAATATCTATTTAGGTCTTATTTTTACCTTTATCTTGACGGAAAAAAAAAAGATGATCTAGCCTCGATAATTTTTTTATACAAGTTAATTTTATAACCAATTAAATGCTAAGTTAATACTAGAAATGGATTTTTTTTGAGGTCTCTAAGATATTTATTTGGTGTTCTCAACTGAAAATATAGGTGAAAATGAGTTTTTTATCCTTTGAAGTAACTTGTTTGACTTTTTGGCTAGCTATGGTGGCCAAAACTTTGAACAATATATAATTCATCATCTGTTATTTTTTTTTAATAAAAAAATAGCATGTTTGAAAAAAAAATTAAACAAAATTAAAGAAGGCTCAATCATGCTAGCCGCTTGGCCTTTTATTTTATTTCTTTAATTTTTTTTATTATCAATATTTAATATTGGTTTTTAAATTTATTTTTTTATTTTATTCTTCAATATTTTATTTTGAATTTATCTTATAATTTGTTTGATTTGTTTTTAGTAGATTTATCGTGATTTTAAATAAATATTTTGGCATTTGATTCATGTTTTATTTTATAAATATCTAATTTTTTATTATAATTTAAAAAAATAATATTCAAGCACTACTAATATTTTTTTAAAAAAAATTAGCGACTGGAGTTAGAGGCTTATTTAATAAGATGGTGAAATTTAATTATATAAAAACAAAGCAGTGATAGCTTTAAGAGAAATGATTGATCAATTGGTGGGATTACATTCCCAAGTGCATAAATATAACTTGATTCATTTGAGACATTATACTTTTCTACTGAAAATATTTGGAAATGATTATCTAGCTTTACTGTTTATAAGCTTGTTTTTTTCTTTTTTCTTATCAATTTCCCACGTTTTTCTCACTCTCCCCTTTTTATTTTTCAATTTTGTCTTTTATTTTTTTAATTAAAAAAATTCATCCTTTAACTCTCTTTTTTTAAGAGTTATTCAGGATTTTATTTTATTGATGAAGTTGATTAGATCATGTCAATTTTAAATTCAAGTTAAGTAAAGAATCAAGTCGAAAGATTTTCTTTCATTTCAATTTTATTTTTTTTCTCAATTTTATCCTTAGATTTTTTTTTATTGATCAATCAGATTACTTTTAGAAAGGCCAAGTCGAATGAGTCACGTCGGAACAACTCCCACACAGTTTAATTTTAAGCCTAGGCTAAACAAGCAATTGGATAATAAGATTTTTTATGTCAATTTCATCCTCAGATTTTTTTTACCAGTCGATTAAGACATCTTTAGACTGACTAAGTCGATCAGGTCATGTCAAGGCAACTTCTACACTATTTAATTTTAAACTCAAATCAGGTAAAGAATCGAATTAAGAGATTTAAAGTTGACTCGTTTAACCAGGTTTAATAAAAATATCAAATAGTCCTCTAAATATATTTTAATACATTTAAAAAAATTTTAATTTTACCGGCAACATACCGTTTAAGCTAGTCCAAAACTATATATATATATATATATATATATATATATATATATATATATATATATATATATATATATATAAAAGCAGTTGTAACGTGTAAACAAGGACTTAACATATAGTTTCAACATATATGTGACTTCTTTCACTTGCTGTTTTGACAATGAAAAACAACACATACAAAGACAATCATCCATGGAATTGGAAACAAACATGAATAGCTGGCCTCAGTGTCCTCTTGGTAAACTTAGACCAAGAAGGATCAGAGTCTTGTGATCAGCACAATAATCAACGCATAATCTCACCAATCATCAACTTATTTGCACCTTTAGTCACCTTGCCTTCTTGTTTTGCTCGTTACAGCTAGCAAATACGATGCTTCAAATACTGCTGATCTTCTCACCTGCGCTTTCATCAGCCAAGTAAGGTTTAGCAGTGTTCTGGCCATTCTTGACTGGGTATGAAGATTCCATTGCAATCCCACATCTGCCAGTGTATGTGTCGCGGACGTTACGTTGCATCTTGATGTATCCATGCTCGCCCCATTCTGTGCCCCATGAGTTCCTAACAAGCCAATAATCCAGTCCTTTCTCCGTGCCATATCCAACAACAACAACACCATGGTCTAGAGCTGTCCCACATTCACCAGTGAACACTCCCTGAGTAAATCAAAAGAGAACGAACAGGTTTAGAAATTCAAGTGTTAAAAGCCAGAAATAGTTAGTTTTAGGAAGCATGAAGAGTGAGTCACTTACAGACTGGTAGAATTGTAAGGCCATGCCACTGGCTTCAATGGCAACACTAACTGGCTGATGTGCCACAGCTTTCTGCAATGCTTTCTCGTCAAAAGGCAAAACATCCTCAAACCCATCAATGCTAACAGCCTTGGTTTTCATCTGCGAAAATAAAAACAGGCAACAACCCCATAAACGTTAACCGCAAACAAAACAAAACCCAATACTCTGTGCTGATTATAATTCGGATGTGTACGCCCACCTTGTCTCTGTCACATGTATCATCATTGCCTAGATATGGATAGTCCTTTTCGGTGTCCAGGCCACCATTTTTGATAATGAATTGGAATGCATAGTCCATGAGGCCTCCATTACAACCTGCATTATAGAACCTGTCACAGTCTACAAGTTCCTGTTCTGATAGAGAGATTAGCTCCCCTGTTACAATCTGGTTTATTCCTTCCACTGCAGCTACTGTTGAAAAAGCCCAGCAACTACCTGCATGCATCGACAATTTCTGTCACTTTGATTGGCTGGTCATGATCCAAGTTCTATTTACTTGTGTTTTAGGCCTTGCCCAGGTCCAACAAGAGTGAAGGCAAGTGCCAAATCACCCGACTTTCCTCAGAAACTTGGTCGGAACTCAAAAATTTTAAGATTTGATATGGGTTGTGATAAGGCTGTCCGGTCCATTTCATGTGATTTCTCTCTGGTTAAATTTCAATTTGACCCGAGGTTTATGTTTATGTACGTTGTCTCTTTTCTAATATTTGTTTTTAATTTATTTTAATCATCCCCACATCTTTCATTTTTGTTCCAACCAGTCCTCATATGTTTTACTTTTATTCCACTTTTCTCCCCCTGCTCAATTCCATCCTTTAAATCTATGAAATATCTTAATATCATCTAAGTAAAAAACAAATGAGAATTGGAATTAGCAAAAATAAAAATGAAAAATTAATAGAAATTTTATTAAAAAATATGATAAAACTTGAGAGGGATGATTTTTCAAGAAGTTCTTAAACCCTACCACCAACTTGAATTCTCACTTAATAACATTATTTTTTCCTTTATCAATACTATATTTAAATAAAAATCAGAATTCAAATTAACTTAACTATCTCTTATTTGTTTTCATTAAAAAAAAAAAAAGTTATTCCAACCAAAAGGTCAAAAACCTACCAGTCAAAACTACCATTTTTCATGTCTAGAAAAATAACTAGCATCCTGCCACCAACCCAACTCCTACCAATTCAATTTCAATCACAACATAACATGGCATCTTTAATGTAAAACTTGAGTTCAAACAACAAAACTAGAATTCATGATCCAGATAAACATGGGGTGCAAATATAGATTTGTATTGTGATTGTGATTTGGCCATGAAACCTTCCTTCTACTAAAAATGACATCCATTACGAAGAAATGTAGCCCACTTGGTTGTTACCTTTCCCCTCCCCAAGAAAGGACTCTTTAGGCTAATAATTTCTCTGAAACAATACCAAGAAGAAGAAGATATATATATATATATATATATATATATATATATATATATATATATATATAAGCAATTAAATGATCAAGAAACAAAAGTAAATGAATTATGTATTATACCACAACTTCCTTGATCTTTGATCGGATTGACAGCTCCTTTTCCTCTCCAATCCACAGATTCTGGCAGCTTGTCTCCAGCCTTGTAAGCGTACCTTTCACTCGGGTTTTTGGACTTCATTAATCTACGCTTTGGGTCACTCCTCATGCCCAAGAACATGGCACGGTACTCTTGGTTGGTAAGATCAGCAAACTTGGTCAAACCAACTTTGTACGTACGGTTTTGAGAGTTATGTTCATCAATGAATCTCAAATTGTTCTTAAAGATTTCAAACCTTTTTGCCTTCTCTCCTAGCCTGTTGTATGCTTTACCATGCTTTTGAAGCCACCATTTGTATATACTCATCACCTCATCATCGCTTCTCCAGCTCGACTGATCATGGTTTAGGTGATTGTCGTCATGGTTAAAGATTGACATGTCCAAGGCGGATGATACAGTGAAGAAAAGGAAGAGAAGGGTTGATATGGCGAGTGCCATACTTGGTGTTGCTAAAGAAGAATTAATACTGGTTTGGAGAGAGAATAATGGTGAAGGAAGAGAGCTCTTACGAAGAGGAGGAGGGAGTTCTGCGAGTTTATAAAGGCAAGGAAATTAATGATCTTGATCTTGATCATGATAATCCAAGTGTGGTCCTTATTTGCAAGTGAAACCATGTCTCGTAGAGATAGGAGTAAGATGACGCCTTATGGCTGTTTCGTGGGTCGTTTTTGGTCACTAGAAGTACAAGACCAAACCGAGTCCTTCGGTTGGCAATTAGTATTACAAGTAGTGTTTGTTAGTTTTCTCTACCCTAAAAATCAGTTGAAAGCAGTTGAACATGCAAGGAGAAATTCAAGTCTTTTTTGTCATCACAAATTATGTTTTTTTTATTATTACTAACTTAAATGTCCAGACTAACTTGCATGTATCTCAACTAATTTTAAAAAATAATTCTGAAATTTATATTACTCCAATTTGAGGAAACTTTGATTCTAACAAGTTGAAATATAACTCTCATCTAAAGATTTTTAACTGTAGACATGGAATCTTGACCATTCCTTTGTACTGTACGTCAAGATTATGTTTCATATTGGACAACCAATTTTAAATTTGGCCAAAATCTCCGAGGTTCACTCTTTTTGTATCAATCCAGACAAAATAGGAGAAGCCCATCACAATCATCATCATCATGCTTGCAAGAAATTAAAAAATTTATTACAATGAGGTCCATTTTTACTGAATCCAGCAGCTAAACAGACTCTAGATTCCTATTTAGAAGATTATGTATGAAATTTGACGCTTATCAGATACAAGAACCTGGTGTTTCTTGGCAGCAGAGGCAAGGAGACTGTGATGACATACCTTATCCATAGAATATCAACAAATCAACCCCAACATATAGAAAAGAAAAAGGAAAAAAATAAAAGAAGCAAAACAATGGTGGATTCAAGCTCCGACAAACATTTTCAACTGGCCTGGCTTTAATGAATTTCTTTTCAGATGTACTTGCCACCCACCAGGTAATTAAGATCGTGTGCTTTTTGCTTTATCAATAAAATATCTTCATCCTGAAGGCCAGCAGTGTCAAATTCACAAGGAAGTATCTCTGATGTGTGCTTAAAGCTACCATTTCAATTTTGTTCAGAATGCCTTGCAGAAACCTGTGTCTCCACCAACACTGCTTCATGCTTTCTCTTACTTCTTGAACTGCGTTTTGATCTGGGTGATCGAGTCTTTGAAGAACGCTTAGCAGTCTGTTCTTGCTTAACTGATATCTTTTCATTGGAAGGCAGTTCAGGAGGGGCATCGGGCCATGGTGTTCGCTTCGATGGCACAGTAATTTCCAAAGGTGGGTCAATTATCCACCTGTATGCAGACAGCAGTAGAATTAAGCTTTTAAGAAATTAACCCAGTTTCCGAAATTGGTAAGAGAATACAATATGGGGTGAGAAACTATTTAGCATTCCCAAGATTATATTCCATGATAAATAAATAAATAAAAAAGGAGCAAACTAGTGGGCACTAACTAATACCTAGATACAGAAGCTTTAGCAACATGAAACTGTTTGCTTGTGGAGATTTTGCAAAAACTCAAATGGTGGGGATAACTATAAAGCTACAAATCAGTACCAAGAAAGGATTACTTAAATTTTGAAGCCTCTTGTATAATTATAAAGCTACAAATGAGCACCAAGAAAGGACTACTTAAATTTTGAAATCTCTTCTTCAAGTAGCCAAGCACCGTCATCTTCGTGAAATGGGCTGGGCTCATGCAAACACTCCATTGGATGGGAACAAGCTAGTATTGAATAAAAAGGAGCATTCTTATTTTATCAAAACAAATAAGACAGATTGCAGCCGGTGGTACAATAATCATCAAAAGTTTTCTATTGACACGAGAGCACAAGTGCTTGAGAACTTGGGTATCATCACCTAAAGAAATATTATCGATGTTTTATGTGGGGATGTTTTTTGATATGAGCTGAGAACAAGGCACCTAATTCAGCCTTTATATTTCAAAGAAACACATGCCAACCACCGGTAAAATATTCAATATTTAAAGAATTAAACAGTTGTAGAAACAAGGTTAGTTAAGTTCCTTCTCTAGCTCATGGTAAACCCAGTTAGGTTTGTCAATACCTGAGTTTTGCGCACAAAACATGAGATAATAAGAAGTTTAGGAAGGATTTTCAGTTAAACAACTACAATTCTCTAGAATTTTACAGCAAATCAAATGCTAGTTAGTTGTGAAGCAAGAATGAAAATTTCAAAGAATATGTTGTGCAGCAAATCATGACTTGATAAGAAATTTAGCAAATAACTTAGTTAAACAACTACCATTTCTTTAAGATTTTACAGCAAATTAAATACTAGTTAGTTATGAAGCAGCCACTGAAGAATTCAAAGAATATGTTGGGATGTTTGCTCTGCACCAAAGGAAGTGATGTGTGTGTTGTTGTTGTTGCCATTATTGTTAATATTGTCTATATAAACATATTTACTATATGTAAATACGGGCTAGTTACAAGGCTGGCCCCAAACTAATGTAATGATATCAATTATTCCTTCCATAGGCAATTTTAGCAAAAAGGGTACTGGTAGGAATGTAACTGATTTCACAATATTGGTTGGGTGACATTTTTACAATTAGATCCATGTAAGTAAACATGTAACGGGTAAGGTCAGTAAACCAGGTATGTTGAGCTTGTTTGACAACTAGTAAAATAAGGTTGACAATGAAGAATATACCTCCATTTAAATTAGACTATAAAGGGCCATGTCAGGATGGCCTCAGTAATGAAATTGCGATGCAAGGCCTAGACTGGTATCAGTAAGACTCTAAGACCATACTTAGTGACACTCAGCCAGGTAAACACACATCACTAGGGCCGAAGTATTTCTATGGAAAACCCATACTAATCTTGTAAGCCTAAACTAATGGGATATAGGTAAAGGAAGGAGAAGTTTTCAACATAAAGAGCATATGCCGATTATGAAAAGCCTGTCTACAAAATAAATGAGGCAGGTTTGTGCAGCTCCTAGAATGCCTAGGATAATGGGATTTGGATCAATAGACATATGCAATAGTGTTTGACATCTCTAGTGCCAAACACTATTGAGTGTTTCTCAAGTTATCACCAACTACTATTAATCTATAAGCGAGCCCAAGTACCACCAATCTCTTTTAGTAGCAATAAAAGATGAATGTGATCCATTTCATCAACATTTAACAACACAATCATGCTAAAGCCTATACTTCAGACATCTAGTTGTTCACATTTTCGAGTAGCCTTGAGTCTATATTTTTTCACTAAAAGATGAATACTACTCCCTACCTCTCACAAAGAGTGTCCTGTTTAACTTCACACGCATTTTAAACTAAAAGATGAATACTACTCCCTCCCTCACAAAGAGTGTCCTGTTTGACTTCACATGCATTTTAAGAAAACTCATTAAGCACAGTTCCAGCTCATTTTTCCCACAACTGACCCTTTATTCTTTCAGTAAGAAATGGTTATATTTGGAACTTTAAGGGGTATATTAGGAAAAAAGTGATTGGTTCTTTAACTAGATATGTATTTTGGAATAACTTGAAATAGTATGATGGACACTCTTTGCCAGACAAAGAGAATGATGAATCAACTACATTGTGGGTGCACAAAATTAACCAACTAGAAAATACAAAAACCGGACTATAACAATAAGTAGTTAATGAAATCATCAAATAATTGCAATATCGTACTAAGGAAACAACGCATCTGTAAGCATTACTTAGTTAAATTAAATTTGAATAGAAATAAACCACAAATTGTAATACCCTAATTAAATTTGCATAGAAATCAACCAACAAATTATAATACCCTAACCCAAATATTTTTAGGCTAGAGTATTAAAAAAACTAAATATACATATAATTTTATCTTGGACTTAGTGTGTGTGTGTGTGTGTGTGTAAAAGGTAGCCCATTTAATCCTATATTTATGTAAAAGAAAAGATGGAATCATAGAGTTTATTTACCCTAGTTTTACAAACTTTACAGTCTAGAGAAAACATATCCTCAAAGTCACTTGTTCTTCTATAGGTGCAAAGAATATTGAACCAGATTGACATTGAAAAGAATATTGAACCAGATTGACATTGAAGGATTGAAGTTTCATTTTATTTTTCTTGATTTCAAGGTAAGAAATATGAATCTCTTTTATTTATAAAGATTTTGGATTGAGTAAGGTTTTTTTCTATAAGAAAGGAGTATAAAATTAAGAAATTTAAGTGATATTTGTATGAAAGACCAAATACAATAAGTATGATAGATTTTATGATATTGTAAGATCGATTAAGCGTGCTTAATTATTAGGTTAACAATTAGTGCTTAATTATTAGGTTAACAATTAGGTATAAATGTGAGAAATTGTCCGTTCAATTGTTTGACACAAGCTTCTGTTCGACCCAAAAACTGTATTGAAAAGATGCAATTTTTTACCCAAATTTTATACATAAGAAAAGCTTATTCTGTCTAGTTTCTAACCATAAATGGTGCATTAATCCAATTTTTGTACAAATAGTTATGGTAAAAATAGTTAAGGAAGTGCAGGTTGTCTGACAATAACCTCAAGTAATGATTTTGGAGCTTATTATAAATTCTATTTAAAGGAATTATTAGGTGAATTATATATGAATGGAAACAATTAAGACTAGTTTACAATCCAAAAAGCAAAATGAAATTCTAGATTTTCTAGGAGTTATGGTCAATTTATTAGGTAGTGTGTAGTTGACATTTTATTATAATAAAGTGTTGGAGGGATTTTAACGGATTATATGCTTGTGAATAGGTTGTTAGAGTTGAGATTTTGTACTTCGGTTGTTTAAGCAATGGAGGTAAATTAAATCTTCACACAATCTATTATTTTAAACGTAATAAATATTTTTCTTAAATGTGCATTTCTCCTCGACTATATGTATTACATTCTTTAAAAAAAGATCAAGCACATGCAATGTTCAAATTAATTTTCTTATATGTGATATTTGTGAATGCATGGTATAGAATTTTTGTAAGAATGTTTTATAAACTATATCTAATGAAAGAAAGTGTTTTGGAATGGAATTGTAAATGGCTTCTTAATGGTTCTCAAATGGCTATGAATAAAGTAATGGCCTCTAGTGAGTGGGGTAATCAACACTACAACTAGTTTTAATGTTCCACCAATGGGTTATAATAATTATCAATGACCCTTGCCTATGGGTTACAATAGTGGTTAGTAATAGTCGACTAATGGCCTGATCACAGGTATAATATGGCGATAGTAATTTGATCTGAGAGTAAAGTCATGTTTATGGAATTGAATGCCAAGTAAAAGCATGTATTGATGACTTGTTTTATGGTGTGTTTTATGAACTATGAACTATTAACTATTAACTTTTTTTTTAATTATTTTAAGTTGTTTCATTATTGTCAATCATGTGTGTGTGTGTGTGTGGAGCTTTACTTTCTAAATTGTTGTTAGCTTACCCCCTTCTTTTCCCTCTCTGGATAGGTAGAGGATTAAAGTGAGTTTCGAGCTATGGATTTTACATTGCCGATTTAAGCTGTTAGCTGAGCTATGGAGTTTACATTACCAATTTAAGTTGTTAGCTGAGCTGAAGGATTTTTGTTTAATGAAGGATATATTTTTTCTTGTTCGACATTCATTGTTAATAGTTTTAAAGACTTGTAATAAAAAAAATTAAGTACTTTCTCTTTAGTAGGATTTTATCATGTTTAAGACTTCATATTGTTAAGTGATCATTTTGAAATGCAGATATTTAAGACTTTTTGGTTTAGCATTTGTGGTTTTTGGTGAACCTTGTAAAGTTAACCTTTGTATTATCTAGGGTGGAATGCTAAATGATACAGGCGTGTCTATGCTCAATTTTAGGGGTGTGACACAAATAGCAGCATGCCTAATTGACACAATAACAAGGAGGAGAATTTTTCAGCCAGGAGCCATTCTTCTTTTCTGTTTTCTACACAATGTCATATACTATAGCACAGGTCCAAGAACCAAAAACAGCCTGCCTAAGATGCATATGTGCAAGGCATGTCAACAGTTGTTGTGGGGGATATGAGTCCCAAATCATCAATATTTCAAAACATCCCTGCCTACCTGAAGTAGTAGAAGGATATGTTCCATTTATAATTATGTTTCAATACAATGTCACGAGTTGGGTGGCATAAATTGGCAGACAATTTACTCTACAGAATTTCTTTAGGTTTCTCTTTCTTTTCTTCTTTAATTTTTTTTTTTTTTGGAAACTATCCTTACCAGCTATGACACTAGAGGTGTAACTTGTTGACTAACTGTAGCCCAAAATTACACAGGAGCAGCACAATAGAAGTTCACACAAAAATTCTAATGGACGCCCTCCTATGATTTAACTTCCTGGACCTCACTGTCTACAAATTTGTGAAATTAGACACTGAACAATTAAAATGAATAGACAATGCTAAAGATAACCGCAAACTTATTCCAATTGATATTATCTAGTCAAGACAAACAGCCCATCGCGATAGTGAAAAAATCGGCAATACAAAGAATAAGAAAAACTCACCCTGGAGGGAATTTGCTATCAGCACGAGCCTCAACACGGAGCCACCAGAGCAAAACTTGTCGCCCACAGCTCCCAAGTGGCTCCACCATGGAAGGATCCTTCAGCAGAGCTAAAGGATTCTCTATATTCTCATCAACCAAATCCATATCCTTAACCCATTCTGGTTTATCTTCAGCTTCCTTCCAAAGAAGCCTCGAATTCAACACAAACCCAGCCCACTCCAGCTTCCTAGGCAACACCGTAGCCCTATCATCAATATATACCGCACTCTTCCCCTCATACGGTAACGAATTAAACGTATGCCAACCAACCAATTTGTTAGAAGCATTACAAGCCGGACCCTGAACAGGCACTACTGGATTAGGCAAATTTTCTTCCGCCTCCTTGTCAACCATAGCAGCAGCAGCAGTTAACAACGTCTCATCAGCACCACCTGAATGAACAAGAATCCCAACTGAAACCGCACCAAACCACTTCACATTTTGTATCTCATCAAACAGCTCCATACTATGCATATTACTATCATCCGCAAACATCACTATTCCATCCATCTTCTCCTCTCTCACAACTCTGTTCCACAGAAACCAAAATTTACATTAAAATAAATAAAATAGTAAATCCATTATTTTTAATCAGCAATTCAGTTCAATTTAAAGTTGACTGCGAGAAAAAAAAAACACTTAACCTCAAAGCGCGAAGCCGCATTTTAGTCTCCAATCTGTGCCTTCCTTCCCAAGAATTCGGCATTTTCTGATTAAATCCAATATGAAGAGTCTTAACGCCGGATTTGGCAATAATCAATGCTGTTTCATTGGTGACCCCACCGGCCTCCACCACGATCCAGACGACGTCGTAGGGGAGCAACATCAGAGAATGCATAACACCAGTCATATGTAAAGTCTGGAAAGTCCGCACGTAAGTAGGCGTGACTACGATAAGACTCCTAGGACTCTTCACACCGAATTGATTACTCTGCTCTCTTTGAACTCTCTCTATTATCTGATGCGCTTTTATTACTTCACTCGGGTTCGGGTGCGGCCATGGCCGGATCCGGATCCCGTGCCGCCCGACAACAACTCTCGAACTCACCGTTTTGTTAATCACCGGAAGATCATTAGCACTATTGGTTAAGGGATTGGAAATGTCGGATGTTTTGCTGAGAGGGTGAAACGGTGTCGTTACATAGAGAGTTGTGGTCGTGGAGGTAGAGAAGAGGAAGAAGAAAACGAGACGAGAGAAGCGAAAGCCGAGGACGAGACTGATGAGACAACAAATGCCATGTAAAAAGAGCCAGAAAATAGCGGCTGGTGATTTGATTGTGTTATCCGGTGATGAATCTAACGGCGCAGATGATCCTCTGAAACTGCCGCTTCGGCGGTTGTTGTAGCTCTGCTGTAGCAAGGAGAATTTCATTTTTCGTGGCTCTTTTTCTCTCTCTAAAGTGGTAGAGTTTAGTTTAGAGATAGAAAGTGGGGGATTTGTGAGATGAGAAGGAAAGGAGAGGTATTTGTTGAGTTTGTTTGAAGCTTGCTAAGGTGTGCTTAGGAAGAAGACGAAGTAGTAGAGAGATTTCTTTGAATTGAAATTGAAGAAAGAATTTGTCGGTTGGTTTTGATTTTTTATTATTATTACTATTATTATTTTTTATTGTTGTTGTTGCGCTGCTGCTGTTTTGATACCTAAAGACAGCGAGTGGACACTGAAGAGAAGAAAGGGGGGGCGTTCATGATTACGGGCCAGGTGGATTAGTTAATTGTTTCGTTTAGGACAATTAATTATTTTTTGGCTTAATTTTTGGGATCCAGTAAATACTACTCCTATCTGTTTTACATTTACTTATTTCTTTTTTTATTTTTTACTTACTTAATTTGTAGCACTAACTGATTATTTTTTCTAAAAATAATTTTATGTATACATCTAATTAAATAAATCAAAATTATTTATGTTAATAAATAAAAAAATATTATTAACGATAAACTAAATATATATCTGGAAAAGTCAAAAAACAAATTTAAATCAAGATATTTGATATAACAACACGGTTCATTTATAAGATTGTAATTAATGACTCTATTATTAAAATTATTTTTTATTTAATTAAATGATGGTAGAAATAAAAACATATAAAATTGATTAAATAAAATCAAAGGGAAAAAATATCTCGCAATATTGCACTTATTAGAAATATTATCCAAAAATAAATAATTTTTTATTTTAAAAATAAAGTTTAATTATATAAAACATAAAAAATTATAAATGAATTAGAAAAATCCATTAAAAAATAAAATACAAACAAAATACTTAAAAAACAACCACAATTATTTTATAAAAAATACTAAATACAAAATTAAAAATTAGATATAAGAGATATTAATTTAAATATAAATTAAGAAAACATTTAGAAAAAATACATGTAAAAAAGCATGATTTAAAAAAAACCAAAATTACCAAAACAAAATAGAAAGAGTTAAGACGCCACTACATTTAAGAGGGCTTGCGCACGAGCTTGCAAAGACAAGCCTAAACATGGGCCTGTTTTTTTAAAAAAATATAATTGAGCTAACGACATCAATGCTTTTTTGAAAAAAATTAATTGTGATGTTGACTTATCCCAGTTGACTATTGTGGTGACTGGAAAATCAAGATTGGATTTTTTTACCCTAAAAATTATTCAATTTATTTTGAACAAAAAAACACTTAGACAAACACTATAGGAATCTTGATAAATCCATCAATAGCCTTAAAAACCAAAAAACAAATCTTAAAAACGGAAACAAAATATTCTCAAACTCATATATGTTTTTTTAGGTACTCAAGGTAAAAAATAAAAATAAACACCTAAGATGAATTTTTTTCGTCAAATGAAATTATTTGACACAAAAATTGATTATTTTAGTAGCTTGAATAGATGTCAATTATATTTTTCTCTCAACACCACCTACATCTAGGGATCTCCCTCTCTCCCCTCAGAAATTAGGGACTAAAAAATAATAAAAATAAAATTTTATACTAAATTTGAATTGAAAAAACATTGAGGGACTAAATATGTATAATTTGTAAAGTTTGAGGATTAATTAAACTTTTTGTATGAATTTTGAGACCATCACTTATTTATAGCGTTTTTTCTTTTTTGATCCCTTGTCTTTTAATCTTGTCATTGGTCAACAAATTTGATTGAATTGTCCTTGAATTTGGCTTCAAAAGGATGTGATTGCACAAAAACAAATTAAGGATCAAATTGAAAAAAATAAAATTTTAAATGATGGGTCCATAATAAAATGTGAGAGAATGAACAATATATACGTGTACAATGTTGTGGCCATATCTTTTAGATTTTTACTAGTTATTTGATATCGCGGATCGGATAGCTTTTTTGAAAAAAAAATATGCAAACTTTTTAAATGCATTTTTTAAGACAAAAATCCTAATTATAAATAAAAAAAAATCATGCATATATTTAATTAAATAAATCGAGAACTATTTGTGTCAATTAAAAAAAAAGTGTTAATGCGTCTACATGACAAATTATTTTTCTAATGCAAATAAACTAACATGTAGGTATTATTAATATGCTTTTGTGACAGGGAGTAAAAAACATAACTATGCATCAAAAAGTCAATACTTATATATAATAAAATATATTAAAAATCACATGTGTTAATAAAAATTTATAAGATCTCAAGCTTATTTTTAATGTAGTAAAAAAATGGTACAATGTTGAAAAATTATATAAAATAAAATAAAAATTTAAAAAATAAAAATAAGAAAATAATAATAATAAATAAATCAAGTATAAAATGATAAAAATATCAAATATAAAGAGAAACAAATATAAAAAAAAGCTTGTTTTCTCTAAAGAAACCACTGAAAATTATAGATTTACCACCATAATAGTAAAAAATTAAAGAAAATTCCAATTATGATATTTCTACGGTGAAAAAACATTTATAAAATAAAATAAAATAATTAAAATTAATATTAATTTTCTAATCTTGGACAGTCGATTTCCTATTGATTTTTACTCGAGGTTCGTTGGAATCCAGTTAGGTCAACGGTCAGTAGGGAAGGTGAGCTGTCAGATTAAAATTGGTAAGCATGTGCAAAAGGTCATGGAGACACAGGGTTTCTATCCAGTGCGAAAGCCACCACCTGCAACTCACCGAATAATGTTCAAAAGCAGGTTTTGTATGGTACGATGAAATGGGTCGTCACTTTCAGATGTTGTGATTTTCTATGGACCATTACAAATTATAATTACTCATGATATTTCTGGTGCATGAGCCTTTTATAGGATAAAAAATATATGTAATTGACTATTAAATATTTTTAAAGAATATATATTTATAATGCCATTATTCTTCCATGTAGAATAGTCATTAAAGGATAAAGTATTTAGTTGCCCAAATTTGGACTTATTATAGAGCGATAAAACAAAACATAAATATAAAATTATTTTCCCATGATTATTTTGTAAAAATAATACATTAATATAATTTTTTTATTTTTTTAAAATTATTTTTTACATCAAAACAATCTAAGGATATACAAAATTAATCTTAAACAAAATAAAATAAAATATAATAAAATATCATTTGCAAACGTTGTTATTTCAGACCAAAAGGAAATCAAAGATCCTTATTGGGACCAAAAGACGGCTTCCTTGGTGGAGTACGAAGGAGATAAAAGGGTAGTTCGGTTGGTTATGAAGGTTGCTTAGCTTTACATTACCTAAATTCATTTGTTTTCTTGGCAGTTTCGTAACTCGTCTACGTCTTTTTAGAGCGGTGTTTTACACAAATCTAGCCCTCCTCGCTATTTGATAGCTATATGTCTTCGAATTAAGGCTGTGAAAAAGAAAATACATATGATTAATTGAGTATTATTTAAAATTATTTTAATAGTTGACTAAAAGGGATGATTAAACAAATTACAAGAGATGTGGTTATGATGTTCATATCCATTAATTGAATAATTGTCATTCCCAAAGGGGGAAAAAAAAGGTTACTTGGACACAAAAACAGGGAAGCACCAACTTCTTGATAGAAGGGTACCATCTATCTGAATTTATTTTTGATTTTTTTTCATTTGTATATAAACTTTCTTGCTGGCTTGTTTGGTGCCGTGGTTAGCAGGGTCAAGCAAGACAAATAACAACATTCCAATGATTTTGCAGCTTGTACAAAACTGAACCTTTTCTTGTACAAGCATATCACAATCATCGTCATCATGCTTGCAAGAAATGAAAAAAATTATTAAAATGAGGTCCATTTTTACTGAATCCAGCAGCAACTAAACAGACTCTAGATTCCTATTTAGAAGATTATGTATGAAATTTGAAGCTTATCAGATACAAGAACCTAGTATTTCTTGGCAGCAAAGGCAAGGAGACTGTGATGACATACCTTATCCATAGAATATCAACAAATCAACCCCAACATATAGAAAAGAAAAGGAAAAAAAAAATAAAAGAAGCAAAACAATGGTGGATTCAAGCTCCGACAAACATTTTCAACTAGCCTGGCTTTAATGAATTTCTTTTCAGATGTACTTGCCACGCACCTAGTAATTAAGATTGTGTGCCTTTTGCTTTATCAATAAAATATCTTCATCCTGAAGGCTAGCAATGTCAAATTCACAAGGCAGTATCTTTGATGTGTGCTCCAGCTACCATTTTAGTTTTGTTCAAAATGCCTTGCAGAAACCTATGTCTCCACCAACATTACTTCATGCTTTATCTTACTTCTTGAACTGCGTTTTCATCTGGGTGATCGAGTCTTTAAAGAATGCTTAGCAATCTGTTCTTGCTTATCTGATATCTTTTCATTGGAAGGCAGTTCATGAAGGGTATCAGACCATGATGTTCGATTCGATGGCATAGTAATTTTCAAAAGTGGGCCAATTATCCATTTGTAAGCAGACAATAGTAGAGTTAAGCTTCTAGGAAACTAACCTAGTTTCCGAAACTGGTAAGAGAATACAATATAGGGTGAGAAACTATTTAGCATTCCCAAAATTATATTCCATGATAAAAAAAAAAAAGAGCAAACTAGTGGGCACTAACTAATACCTGATACAGAAGCTTTAGCAACATGAAATTGTTTGCTTATGGAGATTTTGCAAAAACTCAAATGGTGGGGATAAGTATAAAGCTACAAATGAGTACCAAGAAAGGACTACTTAAATTTTAAGATCTCTTCTTCAAATAGCCAAGCACTGTCGTCCTCGAGAAATGGGCTGGGCTCATGCAAACACTCCAGTGGATGGGAACAAGCTGGTATTGAATTAAAAGGAGCATTCTTATTTTATTAAAACAAATAAGACAGATTATAGCTAGTGGTACAATAATCATCAAAAGTTTTCTATTGACACGAGGGCATAAATGCTTGAGAACTTGGGTATCATCACATAAAGAAATATTATTGATGTTTTATGTGGAGCTTCAATTTGATATGAGCTGAGAATAAGGCACCTGATTCAGCCTTTATATTTCAAAGAAACACATGTCAACCACCAGCAAAATATTCAATATTTAAATAACTAAACAGTTATCGAAACAAGGTTAGTTAAGTTCCTTCTTTAGCTCATGGAAAACCCAGTTAGGTTTGTTAATACCCGAGTTTTGCACACAAAACATGAGATAATAAGAATTTTAGGAAAGATATTCAGCTAAACAACTACAATTCTCTAGAATTTTACAGCAAATCAAATGCTAGTTAGTTGTGAAGCAAGACTGAAAATTTCAAAGAACATGTTACGCAGCAAATCATGATTTGATAAGAAATTTAGCAAATAACTTAGTTAAACAACTACCATTAAATTTAGCAAATAACTTAGTTAAACAACTACCATTTCTTTAGGATTTTGCAGCAAATTAAATACTAGTTAGTTATGAAGCAGCCATTAAAGATTTCAAAGAATATGTTGGGATGTTTGCTCTGCACCAAAGGAAGTAATGTGTGTGTTGTTGTTGTTGCCATTATTGTTAATATTGTCTGTATAAACATATTTACTATATGTATATATAGTCTAGTTACAAAGTTGGCCCGAAAACTAATGTAATGATATCAATTATTCCTTTCATAGGCAATTTTAACAGAAAAAGGTACCGGTAGGAATATAACTGATTTCACAATATAGGTTAGGTGATATATTTACAATTAGATCCATATAAGCAAACATGTAACGGGTAAGGTCACTAAACCAGGTATGTTGAGCTTGTTTGACAACTAGTAAAATAAGGTTGACAATGAAGCATAACCTCCATTTAAATTGGGGACTATAAAAGGCCATGTCAGTATGGCTTCAGCAATAAAATTGCAATGCAAGGCCCATAATGGTATCAGTAAGAGTCTAAGACCATACTTAGTGACACCCAGCCAGGTAAACACACATCACTAGGGCTGAAGTATTTCTATGGAAAACTCATACTAATCATGTAAGCCTAAACTAATGGGATATAGGTAAAGGAAGAAGAAGTTTTCAACATAAAAAGCATATGCTGATTATGAAAAGCTTGTCTACAAAATAAATGAGGCAGTTTTGTACAGCTCTTAGAATGCCTAGGATAATGGGATTTGGATCAATAGACACATTTAACAGTGCTTGACATCTCTAGTGCCCTAGGTCCCTGAAGAATGAAGAAAGGTGAGTGTAAGGCTTTTTAAAAATATATTTGGTACAATAAAGAAAAGTTAAATTCTCTTGAGTGTTTCTCAAGTTCTCACCAACTACCATTAACCTCTAAGTGAGCCCAGGTACCAACAATCTCTTTCAGTAGCAATAAAAGATGAATGTGATCCATTTCATCAATATTTAACAAAACAATCATTCTAAAGCCTATATTTCAGACATCTAGTTGTTCATATTTTCCAATAGCCTTGAGTCTATATTTTTTCACCAAAAGATGAATACTACTCCCTCCCTCTCACAAAGAGTGTCCTGTTTGACTTCACACGCATTTTAAGAAAATTCAATAAACACAGTTCCAGCTCATTTTTCCCACAACTGCCCTTTTGTTCTTTCAGTAAGAAATGGTTATATTTGGAACTTTGAGTGTACTATGAAAAAAGTGATTGGTTCTTTAACTAGATATGTATTTTGGAATAACTTAAAATAGTATGATGGACACTCTTTGCCGGATAATGAAAATGACTATAACAATAGATTTTATTGCTTGACAATGGAATAACTACATTGTGGATGCATAGAATTAACCAACTAGAAAATACAAATTCTGGACTATAACAATAGGGAGTTCATGAAATCATGAAATAATTGCAATATTGTACTCTAATGGAACAACGCATTTATAAACATTAATTAGTTAAATTAAATTTGAATAGAAATAAACCAACAAATTATAATACCCTAATTAAATTTGCATAGAAATCAACCAATAAATTGTAATACGCTAACCCAAATATTTTTAGGCTAGAATATTTTAAGAACTAAATTTACATATAATTTTATCTTGGACTTGGTGTGTGTGTGTGTGTGTGTGTGAAAGTAGGCCCATATAGTCCTATATTTATATAAAAGAAAAGATGGAATCATAAAGTTTATTTACCTTAGTTTTACAAACTTTAAAAAATTATTTTTTACATTAAAAAAAATCTTAAAACATACAAAATTAATCTTAAACAAAAAAAAATATATGATAAAACATCATTTGCAAACACTATTATTTCAGACCAAAAAGAAATCAAAGATCCTTATTGGGATCAAAAGGCAGCTTCCTTGATAGAGTACGAATGAGATAAAAGGGTAGTTGGGTTGGTTATGAAGGTTGCTTAGCTTTACATCACCTAAATTCGTTTGTTTTCTTAGCAGTTTCGCAACCTGTCTACGCCTTCTTAGAGCGGTGTTTTACACAAATCTAGCTCTCATCGCTATTTGATAGCTATATGTCTTAGAATTAAGGCTGTGAAAAAAAAATACATATGATTAATTGAGTATTATTTAAAAGTATTTTAATAGTTGACTAAAAGGGATGATTAAACAAATTACAAGAGATGTTGTTGTGATGTTCATATCCATTAATTGAATAATTGTCATTCCTAAAGGAGGAAAAAAAAAGGTTACTTCGACACAAAGATAAGGAAGCACCAACTTCTTGATAGAATGGTACCATATGTCTGAATTTTTATTTGTTTTTTTTTCATTTGTATATAAACTCTCTTGCTGGCTTATTTGGTGTCGTGGTTAGCAGGGTCAAGCAAGGCAAATAACAACATTCCAATGATTTTGCAGCCTGTACAAAACCGAACCTTTTCTTATACAAGCATATCACGGTTTTAATTTTTATTAATTGAGGTTTTCATCTATTTATAATGTCATAAGCAAGTGACTCGATTGATATATGTTGACATTTAAGCTTTATATATTACAAGAAACTAGTGTAACTCTAGTATGCCACATCATCAATTAAACCAAGAAACATGTATTGTATTAATAAAAAAAACTAAGATAGGTGGCAAAATCATTGTACATACATTAACAAATTACTGTGATGCCAGTATATATAAAAATTTATAAATTCATACTCAAATTAATTGTTTTAGAAAACCTAATATCGTGTTTGGAATTAGTCATAAGAGTTCAGTGAAGAACCAAAAAATTTAAACAAATCCTCACACACATAATATTAATTGTTGAAACCAAAGTTTGTAAAAAAAAAAAAAACTAAATACAATCTAAATAACTATATTTATAATAGATAAACATCCTAAACAATTCTAAAAAATAGTAAAAGAGTTCTAAATAAAATAGAAAAAATAATTCTAAATTAACTAGGAAACTAATATAATTCTTGCATGGTAGCTTCTGAACCTTATCACAAGGCCTTTTTGATGTCCTATTTCTCTAAATATTTAATCCAATATAAAACAAGACCTCTGAAAACTTCTTGTAAACTTTCAAACTGAGTCAATAATATGATAAAAAATTATGTTTGGTAGAGTAAAACCATGTATTAGGAAAAATAAATCCAAAATCGCCTTTAATGCTTAACTTAATTAACCCACTATTGCGAAATAATTAAGCCCATGTTATAGATGGATAATACTCCTTTTATAGATATATTAGATTGACCAAGATCTGATCATCACTTATTAAAGATGTAGGCTCCTTAAAATTCACCTTGACGTAAATACTCTAAATAAATCCATTGAATGCATCTTTGAAATTCTTTACCCTTGATCTCATAAGTGGCCTAATTGGAACTTGCAATGGATATTTTGAAGGATCTTTTGGTGTAGTCTTGATTATATCATCCTCTATCTCCTCAAAAATATCCATGAATCATCACTTACATCAAACAATAAGAGATCGAAAATATTGAAAGTAGCACTAACATCATACTCGCCTAGTAGATCTACTTTATAGACATTATCATTAATTCTTTTAAGGATTTGAAATGGTCCATCTTCTCTTAGCATCAACTTAGATCTACTTTGTTTAGAAAATCTCTCTTTTTGTATATGCACCTAAACCTAATTACTTGGTTAAAAAATAACTCTTTTGTCTCCTTTTATTAGCTTTGAATACATATTGTTCATATATATATATATATATATATATATATATATATATATTCCGCCTCATATTCTCATGAAGAGCCTTTATTATCTGTCTTTTTCTATTGTCATTAGTACTAGCACTTTCATCAATAAGTAAAGGAAATAAACCCAAAAGAGTCGAATGATTAAAGTTATAGATAATTTTAAAAGGAGAATGATTAGTAGTAAAATATACATTCATATTATAAACAAATTCAATAAATGACAGATAGTTTTTCTAATTTTTCAAAAAAAATTGAATGATAGTTCTTAAAAATATAGTTAAAGTCATATTTAACTACTTTAGTTTGACCATCTATTTATGAATGATAAGTAGTAGAAAATAACAATTTTGTTTCTAATTTACCCCCCACAAAACCTTCCAAAAATAGTTAAGAGATTTAATATCATGATTAGATATAATGCTCTCAAGTACTCTATAGAGCTGAACTATCTTCCAAAAGAATAAGTCTATTATGTTAGTTGCATTATCAATTTTCTGACAATATATAAAATATGTTATCTTAGAAAATTTATCTACAATTACAAAAATAGAATCCCTATTCCTTTTTTACTTAGGCAAACCTAGCACAAAATTCATAGATGTATCAACCCAAGGTTTATTATACACTAAAAAAGGAGTATATAAATCATGAGGTAAAACTTTAGACATAGCTTGTCTACATGTTTATACATCTATCACAAATTCCTTACACATTTCTTTTTATCTTAGGCCAATAAAAGTTCTCATGCAAAACATCTAAAGTCTTAACAGCCCCAAAGTATCTCATTAATCCGTCCCTATGAACTCCACAAACTAGTAATTCACGTATAGAATAATTAAACATACAATCTTTTTTCATGCAAAAGTCATATTTTTTCAGATTAGCATATAAACAATCTTTTTGCAGAACAACCAATACATTTTTTAAATATTTAACATGCTCTTTTATATTCTTGCTATAAATTTAAACATCATCAAAATAAACCACAAAAAACTTATATGTAAAATTCACAAAACATGGTTCATTAATCTTATTTAAGTGCTATTTTTTTTCTTACTAATGTTAATAATTGTACTCATTATACATGAAAGCTTTGATGCATCACAAATTTGACTCTCTTCATTTTTCTCATTGCCTTTTATTATACTGTCAAAACTCATTTTAATCAAACTATTAAGCAAGTTAAATGTAACAATTGACATGAATTGACTTTTAACAATATGAAATATTTTTTAAAAAATAGTCATGGCATACTACATCAGTTACCATATATTTATATTCCATAATAAAATAAGATTGTTGAATGTACACATCAATATCTTTTAAAGATAGCATGATCTTTATTTTTTTATTTGGTTTACCTATAAAATTTTAAGGAGAATGTGTTCTTGTTGGGTTCTTGAATATCATACACGCGACAAAAACTATGAAACAAAATCGAAAGTTCCTAGTATCCCGTTAAATAGATCTAGAGTTTTTTAAGGATTTATTACCTGAAAATCTAATCTTTTTCAGCTTTGGATAATTCTTTAAAGGTCGAGTTATCGCAAACTAAAAGCCGTGCAATTGTCTGGCCTCCAATGGTAATTCACATGAACCACCCGTAAGAGATCTCCTAAATCCCTATTTAAGAGAGATAGATTGCTTTGTCTAACAAACAATCATTAAAAAATAAAAGGTGCAGCTTACTAATTATAGGAAAATCTAAAAAACTTTATAATTTGGCAAAATATCAATATGCCCTCTGAATAATATTCATATATTAATTTAGAAAAAATTTAGAAATTAACTCAATCAAGTCCTTGATTTTTCTAGGTCTAGAAATATAATTCTTGTATTAATTATATTCTAGTTCTTAATTTTTAAAATATATTTTAATCAAGTCATACTTAATTAAAACATTCCAGTTTAATTTCTGACTAATGGTTCTTAATGTGTGTGACCCATTAGGTTCCTAATATGTTGGTCCAAATATAAATTATAATTCTAATTAAATAAATTAAATAATTTAATTTATTATCAATTAAACAATTAATTAATTTATAATTGAAGATCATGTGCATCATCTAGCAATATGTCCTGATCCCCCAAATATTAGAAAAGTTATTAATGATTTGACTTAACCTTTCAGTGATCGGTTTCTTAGTGTAATTAATATCTTTTCATAAATAATGTTACGATTTAACATTAAAGCATGAAATATGTTTACCATGTTAAATCATACATAATAGTCATTGATCATTTGAATAAGATTTGAAACTCTTTTCAAATCTCATTCCACATTGGCCAAGGATTTCTCAGTCAATACTATTTTAGAATAGATGAAATATTTTTTCTAATTCACCCAGAGTGATGAATCATCTCTTGATCACTCAAGTACATTTATATAGTTAATGTTATACTCAATTTCTACCATTTCGTTACCTTGATTACAATAACATGTAACGAGATTAAAACATAATATTCTTTATATAAGATGACTTAGTGATCTTAAGTCTAATGATAAGTTACATAACCATCATGTGAGTCTTTCCATAGACAGAGATGATTGTCACATATGGATCTTATGCATCTACACATTAGTTCTAAGTATTCCTTATACCTCAACTTATGAAAACAATTGTTTCATTTCATAAAGAAAAGAACATAATACGTATCAGTCTTTATAGCTCTAATGCATGTTCAGTATTTAAGAGAGAATCGATCAGGAATATTTTAAGAACAATACTTTGATGCAATATAAATCTCATAAATATAATAATTTTATAATTTTCTTTACAAAGTATTTTTGTCCCATATATTTTATTTTTACTCTAGATTCATTAATCTAATATTACATGAATATTAACAATAAATTAAACTTTTATTAATAATAAATATATTTTTACAAGAATATAATAATGTCCTATGTAACTAATCAATTGGCTATAGAGTATATTAAATTAATAGTTCTTACTACCATATATTTAATCAATCATACACCATCTCCTTTATTTGAAGGAAAATATCCTTATAAAGTTTTATTTTTCAAACCTTTTTCATATTCTCATTTAAAAGGTTTTGGATGTCTTTATTATACCTATAATATAACAAAGTTGAGGGATTTTATAGTGGTCTCAACAAGATCGATGACCACCCTCAACACCTTTAAGATTTTATTTATGAGTTGTCTGAAACCATTAAGCCACTTTATTGTAGTTTCAATATGGTTTTCTTAGGTATACGATATTTCTTTAATGCTTTCTTATTATATTATCTATTATTTCTCTCTACCTTTGTTGTTGCCATCTCTAAATATAATAAGCCTATAATCTATCCACAAGTTGTTTAAGATCAAAGATGACAAGATGCAAGGCCCCTAAAAATTGCAACACTAAGCATAATAATACTTTGATCTTGGAAAAACTTCTTCTTGGTAAAAAAACTCGTGTATTATATGTATATACACGCACATTAAAGATATAGATAAAACTTGTTGTGATGTAATCTTAGGTTAACATTCTACTACATAATGACAATATTACATTGTATTGTGTGTGATGCGGGATAAAAACATTATTTGATAATTAATTGGTTATTGAAATATAATTATAAATGTTTAAAGTAACTAAATAGTAATTGTTTGAATTTTACCGTTTTCATTAGTGAGATTGGTAATATACTAAAAATATCTTAATAGATATATGTCATTTATAATAAATTAAAGAATAAATTATGATAATCCCTCTTGATATATTATGAAATTACAATGACCACCCAAAAGTTTAAGAATTTTACAAAACCCCTTTATACCCAAAATGCCTTTAATGTTAAGAGAATTATTAAAAACTATAAGGGGTATTTTGGATAAAAGGGTTTTTTTATAATATTAACTTGGACTTAAAAGAGGTTTTGTAATATTTTTGAACTTTTAAGTGTGATTGTAATTTCGTGATAGCATAGAAGGTTTTTTTTGTAATTTCCTTATATTAAATCATTTATAACTTTTTAAACTTACATGGCATGTGTATATATTTGTTTGTCATTTTTTTTTAAAGTAATTCATATTAAAAAAACAAAATAAAAATAAAATGTTAAATCCGGTTATATATGTTAAGTCCCAACACAGATAATAAATTGTTAAGAAAGATAATGCATTGTTTTCTCTTCTGGTGAAAAAGTACATTTGTTCTAAAATAATAATTGATTACATTAATAATCACTGTGGTTGCTTAAATAGTAAGATCACGTACAAATAAAAACTAAATATAACTGCGTAAAAGAAAAGTAACGAAAATAATGCAAGTATTGCCATCACACTTGCACGTAAATGCTTTCCATGTATACTATATTCAACTGCCACCAATGTGCCTTATGTGCATGCATGATTATTTACGTGCTATAGACATCCCAAAATACTTGGGATTTGGCTTAAAGCTTCTTTCTGAACGTCGTGGTCTATCAAAATATATATATGAAAAACACTAATATCTTTGATATGTGTAGTTTTTTTTTAAAAAAAATGAAAAATTGTCATTTTAATTTTAACGAACAGATCCAATAATAAGTGCTTGTATTTTTTGGTTAAAAACATATGGTATCCTACTTTGTTTTACAAATAAAATATTTTTTTTAAAGTGACACCTAATGTAGTTTTAAAGTAAAATAGATGCTCAAATCACTATTTAGGGTTTTTTAAAACTATGCTTGAGACCAGGAAAAAAAAAAAAAGTTGAGGAGGCAGCAGACCCAATAGCAACAGACAAGGTAGGCTTTGGCCCATCAAAAGGTCTTTCCTGCGCTTTGACCCAATACCCTCTCTCTTTGCAGGAAAAGCTCACTTCATACGTTGGATTTATAGCATGAGAAGCCATGGTTTATGGGTTTGTTTTCTCAAGGAAGAAAGAAAAATTAAACTCAAATTCTTATATTGTCCACCAAAATCCAGTTATTTGACAATTATTTTGGGGTTAAAATATCGAAAGAATCAGTTAAAATATATATTAAGTTCGATTTAATTAAATTATTTTTTAAATTCTAACGTGTCAACTACATAATAATTTTCTTTTTTGAAGTGTTCATTTATTTGTTTTATTCTTGAGGCTGAATATTGTTTCATACCTTCTCAAATGTTTGCAAATGTCGACTACTGAAAAGTATAAATTAATTTCCCAACAAAAGTTTAGATAATTTGTTAATTAATTTCTTAAGACAAATTACATGCTTCGTTATAAAGAAACATCCAAGATTTGATCTTGAAAGAAAAATCACTTGGAAAATAAAAAAGCAAAAACATGTTAAAAAAAAAATCCTAATTTTTATTGTTCTTAATTGCAAACTCAAAATCACACATATTTTTTTTATTTAAAGTTGTTTGAGATTGTGGTAATGGTTGCGATTCAAAATGTTTTTCGCTTAGAAATACATCAAAATAATTTTTTTTATTTTTAAAAAATTATTTTTAAAATCAACATATCAAAACAATCTGAATATATATATATAAATGTTAATAATTTTTTAAAAAACAAATTAACAACATGATTTGTGGTAACAGTTGAGGTTTAAAATGTTTTCCACTTAAAAATGCATCAAAATAATATTTTTTTATTTTTAAAAAATTATTTTTAAGATCAGCGCATCAAAACAATCTAAAAATATATATAAAAAATATTAATAAAATGTTTTTTTTAAATAAAAAACAAGATTTCAACGGCTCTATTCTTTTGAGTTCTCCAATATCTTTCTTATTCTTTTCTTTCTTTCTTGACCTTATCACGTATAAAAGTCACCATGTCCATTCTCATTGATTGAACCCAACCTTCAAAATTTATGGCGAGGCTCGATGCCTCTTTCCAACTAAAATAAATAAAATTAGCATGTTAATTGTGTAGTTCGTTTGTAGGAAGGTTCTATCATTTTCCAACTAAAATAAATAAAATTAGCATGTTAATTGTGTAGTTCGTTTGTAGGAAGGTTCTATCATTTTGGCTTTATATTTTATGCGTATATTGGTTAAACTTTTTTAAAAATAATCTTATCTAGATTTTGCTATGCATTGATTAAATTTCATATTATTTATATTTTTCATGCTCTTTTTATTTTTCTACTGTGTTTGCCTTCAAAACTAAAATTTGTATTACTTGTGTATTTATATTTAAATAAATCATGTCCATTTTTTAAATAATACGATCTTATATTTTATAAAATAAATGGTAATTTTTATTATAAATATAAAAATAGACAAAATATATTTATTGATAAATGAAAAAAATTTGATAGAACTCCCATATTTTAGGGAATAAAATAAAAATTTAGCCTAACCATCTAGTAGGTGGTCCAGTAGTAAAATCTTGGAACTAAGATGTTTGCTCTCCCTGTGGTCTCAGGTTCGAACCCTGTGATTGCTAAAATAATAACCACTGAAAACTTATATGATCGTTAATTTCAGGTTCTATGGAATTAATTGAAGTACACACAAGCTAGCCCAGACATCCACATTAAAAAAAAAAATAACCACATGGATAATGTATGCGTCTATCTTTATATTTTGGCAATACTCTCTAGTATATCCCTTTGTAGTTTTAAGAATTCTTCGCTCTCGAATGTCTTGTGTATTCATATTTTATTTAATATATACTTTTTCTACTTTTTGAACTAAAAAGTCTTGTAAATAATTAAGAATCTCATTGAAGTTATTTAGATAATCCTCAATTAAGAATCTCATTGAAGTTAAGAAATAAAAAAAGAGATCTTGTACGGTTCAAGAATGAGTATAGGTTGGGAGCAAAGAAATAAAATGACTTATTTAACATGTATCGATTTCATCTTGGTGTTATATATATGTTTTTTCTTGTTTGATTTACGAGTGTAAATTTATTTTTATGTTTTTGCTTTAATATAATAAATAATTTGTTTTTTTTCGTGTTTCACTCCAAATTGATAGAAATTATAAACCCTTCTTTAGATCTTTTCTCGAATGTTATATTAAGGGTTAACGAGTTAATTCTATGTGTAAATATTGATATGCGTTAATTAATTTTCATTTTCTTTGCTTTAATATGATAAGTGATTTGTATGTTTTTCCATTTCACTCAAAATCAACCCAAAAATTATAGATTCTTAATTAAGTTCTTCCTAAGATGTCGTATTAAGAGTAAATAAGTTGATTCTATATATAAATATTGACACGTGCAAATTTATTTTCATGTTTTTTGCTTTAATATGATAAGTGATTTGTATTCTTCCTTGTTTCAATCAAAATTAGCCCATGAATTGTAAATCCTTAATGAAATCGTTCTTTGAAAGTTGTATTAAGAGTACAGATGTTAATTCTATATGTAAATATTAACATGTGTAAATTTATTTTTGTGTTTTTTATTTAATATGATAAATAATTTGTATTTTTCCTCATTTCACTTAAAATTAGCCTAGAGATTCTAAACCTTTAATTAGGTCCTTCCTCGGATGTTGTATTAAGGGTTAACAAATTGATTCTATATATAAATATTGACATTTGTGAATTTTTTTTTTGCTTTACTATGATCAGTGATTTGTATTTTACCTCATTTCACTCAAAATTAGCTCAATAGTAGTAAATATTTAATCAAATTTTTTCTCAAATGTTACATTAAGAGTAAATGAGTTGATTTTATATATAAATATTGACACGTGTGAATTTATTTTTGTGCTTTTTACTTTATTCTTCCTTGTTTCACTCAAAATTAGCTGATGAATTAAAAATCCTTAAATAGATCATTCCTTGAATGTTGCATTAAGGGTAAACAAGTTGATTCTATATGTAAATATTGATGCGCATGAATTTGTTTTTGTTTTTTTGCTTTAATATGACAAGTAATTTGTATTATTTCTCGTTTCACTCACAATTAGTCTAAAAATTATAAATCCTTATTTAGGTCCTCCCTCGAGTGTTGCATTAAGGGTAAAAAGTTGATTCAATATGTAAATATTGACATGCGAGTTTATTTTTATTTTTTTTCTTTAATATGATAAGTGATTTGTATTCTTCCTCATTTCACTTAAAATTAGCCTCTGGATTTGCACCTATTAATTGTAAATCCTTAATTAGGTCCTTTCTGGAATGTCATATTAAGGATAAACAAGTTGATTTTATATCCATGATTGAAGACTATGGATTTGTTTTAATGTTATCTTTTTGATATGATAAGTGAACTTGGGCTAGATCGACATGATTTCATGGGTTCATTCAGAGTGTAAAGGCTTTCAAGCCCATTTTAAACATGTTCAAATGAAACGGGTCGATGTCTAATTAATAATCACTATCCTTTCAAGTTCAACACTCATGTTTTAAAAGTGAGGATTATGCTTTGTTATTAGTCTAAGTTTGAAGTCATTGCCCTAGGTCTTAATAGTCTCTTACATTTAACAACAAGTATATCTATATTAGTTTAGGTAAACTTTTAGCATGTAAGTACAATATGTACTTTTATTGTTAAAAATAAATATAAAATAGTTTATCTTAAATAAGATATATAGCGTGATTTAAAACCTTTGAAAAAAATTCTCCCGTACTCTTTGGTCTCAAAACTTGTGCCATTTGATCTCAAAACTTGTCAATTACAAAATAACATGTTTCCCTTGTGCATGGATTTTTGCTTTACGCAAGGCATCAAAGAAAATGAGGGAGAGAGAAGTTAAATGTTGTGAATGAAGACGACATGATGCAGCATATTAGGTGGATCATATGATATGGATCTCATGCCTCTAATTTATCGAAATTAAAGCCATCGTCTCTCTTTTAATCATGACGATGCGCTCAAAATCTTGGGACAGTCCGCTTATAATAAAGTTTTGGACCCTTTTTAATGCACAGTCGGTGACTATAATAGTCAAAGGTCGCTGTTAGGACAGAGGCTGTGTAATTTGACTAATTTTCACGTGCATAGTTTGGTAGAGCTCCAGTCCTCACGAATTCATCACCACACGTGCTTTGACAAACCTCCTTCATTGTTAAACGAATCTATTGACTATTGCGGGCTGCAATAACTACTAGCTTACAAGTTGTTGTTTTTTTTTTTAATTTATTTTAAAAAATCAAATAATTAATAAATTTTAAGAGATTGGTTTGGTGATCAAGGGATTTTGCATTTTTATCTGATTTTTTAAGTATACTTCCTGGAAGCAACATTTAGGGGGTGTTTTAAAATATTATTTTTTTAAAAAAAATATTTTTAACATCAGCACATCAAAACAATTCAAAAACATCAAAATAAATTTGATTTGAAACAAATAAAAAATAATTTTTTTTTATTTTTTTAAAATATTTTTAAAACGCAAAAACAGTACTAGATCGATGTAGATGTAAAGTATGCGCTATTAAAATCATTTAAACAGAAATTTAATCTCAATTAATATACAAATTAATTTGATAATATTCTTATTAAAAAGAAATTTATTAGCCAGATGATTCTCATGAAATTTTGATATTTGTTTACACCCCGCTCCATTTAAATAGCTAGGAGTAAACAAATTTCTTAAAGCAATCCCTCTTAAGAAATTAAAGAAAGTTTATTCAAATCTTGTGTTTTAATCTAATTTAACTCAGTAAAAAATTTAGTTTCGTTTTACAATCTAGTTGACACGAGATAAAATATGACTAAAAAATTCATTAAACTCTTTTTTTTATTATTAAAACAAAGTTGCTTTGATTCTTTTTTTATATATATTTAAGTCAACATGGGTTGACCCTCCCGACCCGTGACTTGGGCCTACTCCAATTCAATTCTCGAGTCAGGTTTTAAAATTATGATAATAATCATTTTTATTCATACATTAATTTAGATCAATTTGGATTAACCCTTCTGACTTATGACCTAGGTATTTTCCCGAATCGAACTCCAAATTGGATTTTAAAATTATGATAATAACTATTTTTATCCTTACAGTAACTCGGGTCAGTGGTCAACCCAACACATGACTTAGGCCTTTTTCTAAGTCGATCCGTGAGTTAAATTTTAAAACTATGATAATAACTATTTTTATCTTTATGTTTTCCCGAGTCAATGTTCAACCCTATCCACGACCCATGCCTTGCTGCAAGTCAATTAAGGAGTTGAGTTTTTAAACTATGATAATAATTTTGTTTTATCTTTATGTTATCTAGATCAAGTCTTAAGCAAAGAATGAAACAAGCCTGACTTGTTATTTTTAGTAGAATAAAAATTTCTCCACTGAAATAATATTGGATAAGAAAAAAAATTATTTTAATATTGGATAAGAAAAAAATTGATTTTTATACAATCCAAAGATACAAGAAACAACTTCACAAAAAAATTATCATGTTCAGTCTATTTTTATCTAGAATATCAAACACTACATAACTCACATTCTCCATCTCATGCGTTGTTTACTAACTTTATAAGAAAGATTTGTGTCTCAAAATATGTTTTTTTTTTAAAAAAAACTTCAAATAAGTGATTTATCATTAATCCCAAAAAAAAAAAACTTTAGATTTGTGTCTCAAAATATCACATCGTCAATCTGATTGGTGTTAATGAGTGGTTTTTTAGAATGAATAAAAATTGATCCTTATTAGAAAGAATTTCAAGCATGACTATATTCTTATAAAATAGAAACAAAATCAAAGGGAGGGTAAAAAGTGAAGGGATATTTTTGTAATTATACATGCTTTCATAGATTTAAGTTTTTTTTTTTTTTTAAAAGTTCTTCTACTCTTGTTTTTGGTTTATTTTTTCAGTATTGATAACAATTGAAGATAATGTGCTAAATTTGCATGCCAAGATCATGATTGTGCAATTATCAAGATTTATATACGGTCAGGATTTCACCCTATCACAGAGTTTGTCTGGTTGCTAAGAACTTTTATTCTCTTTCTTAATCTTTTAGGTTTAAAAATTCAACACACAGAGAAAGTTATTAGATTCCTTTGAATATGTTTAAAATTATTTGAAGACCGACGACATGTAGTTGGTTTAGGTAAAGAAAAACACAAGAAATTTCATCAAATTATGAATTCAAAGTCTACGACTTGCTTTCACTGCAACAATACTCCTTTGACTGTGACTAGGTGTTAAAATAATTCGGTTAGCAGTCAATTATTATGTATATTACTCAAAATATACTCATCTTAGTTAAAATTCATATTATTTTGATATTTCAATTGAATGTTGAATTAATTTCAATTGAAATTTCTTTTGAAAAGTATATTTTATTATTTTAAGACAATATTTCACGCACAAAAAATAGTTATATATATATATATACCCATTTAAAAACGTACATTAAGAAATTTGTTGACGTGTAATTAAGAAGTTGGTTGGAACGTCGTTTAAATAGTATTTTATAAAAAAATTATTATTTTTTTATATATTTAGATTATCTTGATATATTGATATCAAAAATAAATTTTTATAAAAAATATAATTTTGATATTATCATGGTATTATTTTGAGATAATATTTCATGTAGAAAAAATGGTTTATATATATATATATATTGATGGGTAATTAAGGAGTTGGTTGAAACTGTCTAAGACAAATGATATTTTATAAAAAAAAATTATTATTATTTTATTTAAAATTATTATTTTATGTGTTTAGGTTGTTTAGATGTATTGACATTAAAAATAAATTTTTATAAAAAATATAATATTATAAAAATAGTATAAAATATTTTAAAAAATAATAGCTAATAGAATATTAAGTATTAAATGTTATTTTACTCTTCAAACTTTTAAATTTGTCTCCATTTAAATTTAAGTGAATTTGTTTTGTCGACGCACGAGCTTTGTGTAGCCTGGCAATTTGCAAGGCCGATGAATGAAATAGAAACTCATTTTTGTTACTTCAAAAAGAGAGGACCAAAAGTCAACTTTATCACGCTGCTGTACACATCTATTCTTCAATCGGACGGCATAAGACGCCCCTTTGACTTGATCTCCTGCTGTGTCCCCACGTCCCTCGGACCAAATTAACATGCGTGGACCCCACTTATCAGATGAGGTCAATATATATACAGACAAAGACACATCACTCTCGCATTTAAAACCCATGAATGAATGAATAAATATATTTTTGTAGGTTCACAGCTACCAGAGACCACAAATATATTAAAAGCAATAAAAATAAAAGAAGAAATCGTGGCTGTTGCTGGATCAATTCGGTTATCCCCACCTCCATTTGACGGCAAATACTAAAGTAACATGCAAGTGACCTACCTACTTTTAACAGAGATTTGAAAGCTGAAGTCACGAATTTCCGTTTTCGAAAGAGGTGTTATCGTGATGGTAATTTCAAGTTAAACTATTCAAGCTTACAGTTTATTTGTTCTTGTGTACAGTGAATTTTTATTTTTTATTTTTGTTTAAAAGTGTTTTTGAAATTTTTAATTTTTTATTTTAATTGCAAAACTTATGGCTAAAAATAATGCTTAGTTAGTTGTGGGTTACAAAGGTAATATAAAAGAAAAGAAATAC
>Ga0325404_1000140_pt1 | contig 68027 bp, 32 predicted proteins | sample PopdelMetagenome_18_FD_205664 | JGI IMG/M metagenome (GOLD analysis project Ga0325404, IMG submission 205664) | Populus deltoides microbial communities from Bellville, Georgia, United States - Xylem-Control-R1 | ecosystem: Host-associated > Plants > Phyllosphere > Stem > Wood/Secondary xylem...
TGATTTCATCACTCACTGCCTTTCTCCACCCTGAATCTTTGAGAGCTTCTTCAATAGACTTAGGAATCTGTACACTGTCAATGGCTGAAACAAATGCATGATAGGTTGGTGATAACCCTTCATATGAAACAAATTTGCTGATGGGATGACTTGTGCATGATCTAACATCCTTTCTCAAAGCAATTGGAATATTTGAATCATCAATAACAGAGGCAGTATTCTCACAGTCAGAAGTTTCCATACCCGAGTATATTGGGGTAGAATCTGGACGTGGTTCTGAATCTTGGTCATGTGTAAGAGGTATTGTGTGCTCGATCTCCTTTCCAAGTTTTTTCCTTCTAGAATAAGTAAGAAGCTCATGATTTGTGATCTGTTTTGGTGTAGGATGAATCTAGTAAGGAGATTGGACTGAGGCTGGTGGTGTTGGGACTGATTGGATTAAGGCTGGAGGTGTAGTGTAAGGACTCAAATGACTTTGGACAAGACTCTGTTGGTTGTCTCCTGAGTTAATTACATGATGAGATTGTATATCCCAATTCTGATATTCTCTCATGGTTGCCCCCTGAAGATCAGACTTGGGATAGTATGCTTGGTGTTCAAAAAATGTGACATCCATAGAGGTATAGACCTTTTTGAGAACAGGAGAGTAACATTTATAACCCTTTTGGTGTGGGGAGTATCCTATAAAAATGCACTTGAGAGAGGTAGGGTCTAATTTTCCTTTATGGTGTATATGAACAAACACTGAGCAGCCAAATACTTTAGGGTCTAAGGAAGAGAGTAGTTTGGTGTGTGGAAAGGCTTGTAGAAGGACTTGGCTGGGAGTTCTGAAGTTTAAAATTCTGGAAGGCATTCTGTTGATGAGATAGGTTGCTGTGAGTACAGCTTCTCCCCAGAATTGTTTTGGCACATGAGTAGAGAGCATAAGAGATCTAGCAACTTCCAACAGATGTCTATTCTTCCTTTCAGCCACTCCATTTTGTTGTGGAGTGTTAACACAAGAGCTTATATGGATAATGCCTTGATTTAGACAATAGGTATTAAGGCTAGAATTGAAATATTCTTTGGCATTATCAGTTTTTAGGATTTGGATTTTAGTCTGGAATTGGGTTTGTATCATGGCATGGAAGTTTTGGAAAATCTGGCTGACTTCAGATTTTTCTTTCATAAGGAATAACCAAGTCAATCTAGTGTGATCATCAACAAAGGAGACAAACCACCGAGTTCCAGTTATATTGTGCACTTGTGAGGGGCCCCATACATCACTTTGAATCATTGCAAATGGATGTGATGGTTTATATGAAATGGTGGGATAGCTACTACGAACATGTTTAGAGAGTTGACATATTTCACATTTGAAGGATTGTGAGCTTTTATTGGAAAAGAGGGATGGAAACAGCTTTTCAAGGTACATGAAGTTTGGATGACCAAGATGATAGTGCCATAACAGAACTTCACTATCTTTATTGACATGAAAATTTAAAGCTAATTGACCATTGGATGATACATAGCTTCTGTTTTGAATTTGCTTTAGAGGAATCTCACTTTTGAGGAGATAGAGCCCAGAACACATCTTAGCACTGCCAATCTTCTTCCCCGTATCCAAATCTTGAAATATACACAAATGAGGAAAGAATTTAGCAACACAATTCAGGTCACGAGTCAATTTGCTAATTGAGAGTAGGTTGCAATCTAGGTTAGGAACATGGAGAATAGAGTTTAGGATCATGTCCCTTGAGAGTCTACTCAGCCCTATTCCCTTTACTTGGGAGGAAGACCCATAAGCTATACGGACTGTAGAATTATTAGTGCACTGATTGTATTCATTAAGAAGAGTGGCATCTCCTGTCATATGGTCTGATGCTCCGGAGTTGATGATCCAAGGGCTTGAGTGTTTCTTACTAACAGTAAGGGCTGTTGAAAATTTACCTTTTTGTGCTGACAGACCAGATCCAGAACCAGAGGCTGACATACTTGGTTGAGACAGTGAATTCTGACTGAAGAGTTTCTGTAAGATCTTAAGTTGTTCCTTGCTGAAAGGACTTGTTTTTGTTGGCAGAATGATGTTCTTATCTCGGTTGTTATCTGAGATAACATTGTTGACACGTCTGTCTTTGTCATTTATTGATTTTGATGGTTTCCAATCAGCAGGTTTGCCATGAATCTTCCAACAGTTTTCCTTTACATGTCCTGGTTTGTTGCAGTGATCACACCAGGGTCTTCCTTTCCTCTGTCGGTTATCATAGTTGCTGTTTGAATAGCCTCTAGCAGCAAGGGCAGATCCTTCCATTATATGAGCTGAGTTATGAGGTCCCATCATTACTTTCTTTCTACTTTCTTCACATCTAACCTCAGAGAATGCTTCTCTGAGATTTGGAAGAGGTTTGGTTCCCATTATTCTTCCTCCGACTTCATCAAGGTTCTTGTTGAGCCCAAGAAGAAATTTAAAAGTTCTTTTCTGCTCAACAATTCTTCTATATAGGACTGTGTCTTCAGGGTAATTCCAGCTGTGAATTTCAAACATATCTAGGTGTTGCCAATGACGGCAGGGAGTTTTGAAGTATTGAGTAATAGAAAGTTCTCCTCGGCGTAGATCATGTAACACTGCCTCAATCTCAAATAGTTCTGATGTATTTTCAGAACTTGAGTAGGTTTCTCTTACTGCTTCTCAGATTTCCTTTGTTGTTCCATATAGGAGAAAATTTTCTCCAATTTCATTGGTTATTGAATTGATCAGCCATGACATTACCATATGATTTTCAGTCTTCCATGTTCAGAAAATGGGATCATTCTTTTCTGGTATGATGATATCCCCTGTGAGGTAGTCATCTCTGCCCTTTCCACAAATAAACATCATGATTGATGACCATTGAAGATAATTATATCCATTGAGTTTGTGTCCTGTGATTTGGTGTGATGTGCCTTCAGTGTCTCCTGAAGGGCTACCATGAGAGGCTGTTCCTGGTTGTGAGGTCACCTCAGAGAGAGAGCTTTGTCCTGCTGCTGCCATGCCTTAGAGAAGCAGATTAGGGTTCAAGAGTAGGCTCTGATACCATGAAGAATTTTGAGAGAAGTCTTTCTCTTTTCTTAATATTACTAGCAGTATGTTTGTACAATAAATAGGGAAGAGAAGCTAGCCTACTGACCTTTAAAACAAGAAATAAATACTAGATAGGAAAGTATCTTACACTAAACTAGAAAGCAATGATCTAGAGAATCTGGATAGTTAATACCAGATTCTCTTTCCTAAACCATATATACTAAGATTTCTCTAAGATCCTAACTAATTTTGAGACTGATTTCCACATTCACTTTGTGCAATATTTTTTTCCTGCTCATGCCATTTCCTAATTCATGATATCTGTGTTTCAGCAATACTTGGTAGAGGAAATATCATGGGTTTTTGAAGAAATTTATTCAATAGTCTAGAAACCATCTTGGCTGTTGCCTTTTTAAATTTATGTTTGATACTCGCTGTTCTCAGCCTGTCTTGCAATGGGGAAACTGTTTTTCTTTCACTTCTTTCAACTTCTCTTCACTGTTTCTTTTCTGCAACCAAAGCTCTTTACTGTTCTCTTTTAAACTCCCTTGTCGTTGAAATTCGTGAAAACTCAAGGCACTCATTGGTGTCTTAATCCATCATTATGCTCATGCTGATAAAAGTAAAATCATATTATATGCCCCCCCCCCCTCCCCGATACATACACATGTGCATGTGAATTTTATACAGGATTTAATTCCGCAGTACATTTGTGGTGGTTGGATTATTATTCTCTTTGCTCTGCTCGGGATACTGTGTTACCAACCCAAACTGTGTTTTTCCTGTTTATTTTGATTTAGTTTTTTAATTTTATATGTTTGCCTTCTAGAGCGCGCAAAAGTACTTGCTGACATAATTGGAGGAGATGCTATAACTCTTGCTGATCTGGAGAATTTCCATCCAGAGGATGGCATGATTCTTGCAAACACAACATCTATTGGAATGCAACCAAAAGTCAATGAAACACCTGTTTCCAAGGTTTCCCTACCATCATGCTGTTTTTTTCTTTGTCAATTATTATGCATCTCATTGAATGAAAAATGTACTTTTGTTTTCTTTTGGATCATCCATATAATTTTTTTTGCCAGCACTTTCATTTCTGTATAGATTTATGAAGTCTTAAGAACATGGGTATGGATATGTGCCCATCCTATTGGTTACACTTTTGCTGAACTGCAAATGTTCTGTACATCCCAACTATTCCTCCATCGATAAATCATTGTTCATTATTTGAAGGGAACATTAAATTTGGCATGTGAGTTGTGAGGGTATGGTGATTGAGATCAAAGAAAGCTACATATAGTTGTTTCCTCATGTGCTATGGCCTATATGAACCAATGACAGAAAAATATGTTGTGAGTTTGAGCCACGATGGTCTAGAAGTGTCTTTAGATGTGAGAGCATGATGATAGCTTATGAAATAGTACAGAGCACTGAGCTAAGGGAAACATGGACCGAAAGGGGGATTGCGTGCTAGACACTTTGCAACGGTATTTGGCATCTTAGAAGTTTATAGAAGGTTTTTAGTGACGTCCTGTTTAAATAAAAGATTCTTTTATTACATATGGTTACTCTGTTAGCACCGTCGGAGGTAAATAGTATTGAGAGGCTTGATGTGTTTGCAGAACGCTTTGAGATCTTACTCCCTGGTTTTTGATGCTGTTTACACCCCCAAAATAACCAGACTCTTGAGAGAAGCAGAAGAATCTGGAGCCAAGATTGTCACAGGGTTAGAGATGTTCATTGGGCAAGCATACGAACAGTTTGAGAGGTTTACTGAATTACCTGGTAAGCTTAGTGGTTATAGCTTGTATAATTATGGCTCCCTATTACTCTCTTGGTTCATTCAGATCTATATATCTGTCATTTTCTCTTCGCAGCACCCAAAGAACTCTTTCAGAAGACCATGTCAAAGTACTAGAGTGGTGGTGCAACGCCAATATTATATTGCAGCTGGTTTCTTTTTCCGTTGTGGCTCAATTTAAAGTATTAAATGATCTCTGGTTGATTTATCACTGTTAATTCCCACAACCTGTAACTCATTTTTCACTGATGAAATAGATTAGGATTTATGTGATCTCTAGTGGAAACCTTATGTATTGCGAAGTGATGAAAGTTTATTTGGTCAATTGCTGTGTCTGACCATTCTTCTGATCCCTTCCAAACCCGTGTTCACAGCTGCATGTAGGGATTCTTCTTGCCAAAAAATTATTCAGGACACTCCTAGTTTTTTCTTGCTTTCTAATAGAAAGGAGGGATTGGTGAATAAAATTTTTAGTGGATCTCATGTTCACGTGAAAAGGGTGTAAAACACTGGTGGTCTTTAGTAATTTCATCTTTTATGGCAAAACCCTAAATTTATCTTAATGTTTGTCAAATATTCGTTTTTATTCTCTTGTTTTTTAATTTGGTAACTTGTTCAATCAATCTCTGTGATCGATCTTTGAATCTGTTCAATTTGCATCTTTTCTCAACATGCTAATTAAGTGATATGTATAATAACAAAAGCTACATCTTTTCTCAACATGCTAATTAAATGATGTATATAATAACAAAAGCTAAATGGTGTGAAACTGTAGATTAATAAAAAATTTTTATGAGTTTTATTTTTAATTTTTAATTTTATTTTTTTTGTGAGAAGTTTCTTTAATGAGATGTTTTTTTAGTTGTTTATGTTTTTTTTCTTTTCTAACAACTAAAGTATATAATATTTTTTTTATTTTTTAAATCAGACATGGCTTTCAGATTCAAGTCGTTTGGGTTTAATATGTTACAAGACCCAAGCAACTTGGGTCAGGCATATTTGCCAGATCCAAGCATCTTGAGTTTGACATTTTTGTTATTACTATTATTATTGTTGCTATTATTACTATAGTTTTTAAACCCGGCCTGGTTCAAGGCCCGATTCCGGGTTTTGACCGGGTCATCGAGTTGGCCGGATCAATCTCTATTTTTAAAAAATTCAAAACGACGTTGTTTTAGTAAAAAAAAAAACAGTCAACGGGTTGCAACCGGGTTTTTGACCGGGTTTTGCTGGGTCAACCGAGTCATACCGGGTCATGACTTTTCCTATTTTTTCATCAACCTGGCCCGGTTTCAACTCCTGATTGGGCGAGTCCTGGGTTAACCCACCGGGCCGAGCTGAGTTTTAAAACTATGATTATTACTATTATTAGTATGATTGTTATTGATGTTGTTATTATTATTTTTAGTATTATTAGTGTGATTATTATTATTATTATTATTATTATTATTAGTGTGATTATTATTATTAGTATCACAATCACAATTAAAATTAACTATTATTATATTATTATTATTATTATTATTCAAGTAAATTTGAGTCTGTCAACTTTAATTTACTTGAATTTGACAACATGCCTGACCCAAGTACTAGATTTAAGTCTATTAGGTTTGGTATGACCGTAAGACGCAACAAACTTGGATCTGGCATGACTGTCAGATCCATGACTCGAGTCTGGTATGACCGTCAAACTTAAGTCTTTTGAGTTTAGCTTGACTGATAGACCTAAAAGGCTTAAAACATTCTCTATACTCTTAATATTTTTTAAAAAATAATATTAACTATATATATATATATATATATATATATATATATATATATATAATCAATTTGACTTTATTTTGTTTTATAACTGATTTTCTTTAATTTTCGTTAAAAAGATTGAATCATTCTCAATTTCTTTTAGAAACTTTGAAAACATAATCCTCATTTTATTATTATTATTATAAGTTTAATTATATATTTTTTAATTTTTTATTAAACAACTCAGTTTATAAAGGAAAAATAATCACACTTGAGATATTCATCGTAGATAATATGATAGCTGGAAAAAAAGAAAAAGAAAAGGTAAACCATTCTCAATTGGGCCCAAACCTATAAATGGTATCAATTTGATCCCAAATCTTTCAAACAATTACTAATCAGGTCTTTTATTAAGTTTCCTGTCATGTTTTCTTAAAAAAGACATTAATTTAAAACTGAAATTTATCAAAAATAAAAAAATAAATTGAGAAAAGGATCCAATTAAGAGATGTTTGGAACCTAATTGAGAAGATCCATAAGTTTGGCATGCAATTAAGAATTAATATACAGTTAGGGACTAAATTGAGGTCTTCCAAAAAGAGAAATCTATTAAGTGGCCACCAGATATCTTCTGTTTCGTTCTCAGACAACAGGAAAAAAGAAAAAGAAAAAAGAAACACAGCGAAGCCTGAGAAACATCAAATCCTTGACCAACATCCATAGCTTTATTGAACTCTGTTTGGTTGCAACCTCAGAAGAAGAAATGATATGCATTCTATCCTATTCCAAATCACCTCCAAGATCAGATCCCTTGCAAGATCAGGTTACATTACACATGCCCGTAAACTGTTCGATGAAATGACAAAGAGAGATGCAGTTGCTTGGAATTCAATGCTTACTGGTTATTCTCATCTGGGTCTTCACCAAGAAGCCTTGTCTCTCTTCCGCCAAATGAGAACCAGCAACACCAAGCCTGATCACTTCACATTCACTACAACTTTAAATGCATGTGGGGCTTCAAGTTCGCTTCGAAATGGAACCAAAATTCACGCTTTAGTTATTGTTTTGGGATGTCAATCTTCGATTCCGGTTAATAACTCGCTTATTGACATGTATGGGAAGTGTTTGTGTCCGTTTAGTGCCAATAAAGTTTTTCAAGAAATGATCGATTCCAATGAAGTTTCCTGGGGTTCTCTTTTGTTTGCGTATACGAATTCTGGTCAGTTTGACGCAGCCGCTTCCGTTTTTAAATCCATGCCTAAAAAGGTTGATGTTGCTTGGAATATAATGATTTCTGGTCTTGGTCAGTATGGTGAAATTGAGTTATGTTTGGAAATGTTCAAAGAGATGAGGGAGAGTTTCTGTGAGCCTGACCAATGGACTTATAGTGCCCTCATAAGCGCTTGCACCGAGTCATTAGAATTGGTATATGGATGTATGATGCATGCTGTTGTTATTAAGACTGGTTGGAGCTCAGCAATGGAGGCAAATAATTCAATTCTAAGCTTTTATGCTAAACTTGGTTCCTTGAATGATGCTGTGAAGGTGTTTGAATCCATGGGAACTCTGACACAGGTGTCTTGGAATGCCATTATTGATGTTTTTATGAAAGCAGGAGATACCAGTGAAGCATCTCTCTCATTTCAGCGCATGCCTGATAAGAATGTTGTTTCGTGGACATCTATGGTTACAGGGTATGCAAGAAACGGGTATGGAGAAGAAGCACTTGACTTTTTTGTTGGAATGATAAGGAATTGCTTGCTTCCTGATGATTTTACATTTGGAGCTGTCCTTCATGCATGCTCAAGTTTGGCAATACTTGGGCATGGGAGAATGGTCCATGGATGTGTAATTCGCCATGGTTTTCATGCCCATGTGTATATTGGCAATGGTTTAGTTAACATGTATGCTAAGTGTGGAGATTTAGAAGGGTCAAATCTAGCATTCAATGATATTTACGAGAAGGATTTGGTCTCTTTCAATTCCATGTTGTTTGCATTTGGATTGCATGGAAAGGGTACTCAAGCTCTACAGCTGTATGAAGATATGGTAGCATCTGGGATAAAACCAGATAAAGTGACTTTCATTGGCTTGTTTCTGACTTGTAGCCACTCAGGGCTAATAGATAAAGGTCTCGAGTTTTTTGAATCAATGAGGTTAGTTCACGGGCTATCCTTCAACATGGATCATGTGGCATGCATGGTGGATATGCTTGGCCGAGGTGGCTACTTAGCAGAAGCAAAAGAGTTGGCTATCAAGCATTCAAAAACAGGTGATGTTAAGACCAGCTCTTGTGAACCTCTGCCGGGAGCATGTTCTACACATGGTGAAGTTGAAACTGGGACTAATGTGGGGGAAACGTTAAAGGATTTAGAACCTCATAAAGAGACAAGCTATTATGTGTTGCGGTCGAATTTGTACTGCGCTAGCGGGCGATGGAAGGAAGCAGAGATGGTTAGAAAGGAAATGGTAGATGAAGGGTTGAAGAAAATTCCTGGTTGTAGTTGGATTGAAGTGGGAAACAAGGTAACGGCATTTGTAGCAGGACAGTCACAACCATGTATGGAAGAGTTGTACACAACATTACATTTCCTGGAATTAGAAATGAGACATCCATGCTTCATTGATTGTGAAAATTGAAGAAATTCTCGTGTTAACCTCTAGCAATTTCATGGATGAACCAAGTCATTTCACCTCTTTGAAAATAAGACCCGCGTTAAACTCTAGCGGTCGTTTTAGTATCAGAGTGATCAAACAGCTGCCACTCTGACAAACTAACCAGGCCACTGAAGTTTACTTCTCTCTGCGAAATCTTATTATTGATACAAACTGACGAAACTGTCCTTGTAAGTACCCTCTCCCCACCCATCCTCGTCTCTCAAGTACCTTCCTTCCTTGAGCCAGGGGGGTCATTTCATGATCTTGAAGAGCACGTTTGCGTATGTGGGCTCCCCTGTCGTTAGGTTAAATTTTTTAAGAAAAAGACTGGCAAGAATGGCAGTTCAAATTTAAACCATTTATTCAAAATTAGTGATGAGATTAGGATTGATGTATTCTTTTATATCTTACATTTTCGAGTCATGGGCCAATTCATCTTGTATACTATCATTTGTAGAATAGAAAAAATTTGAATTTTTTTTATTTTTTTTTCAAATTAATATTTTAGTGATGTTTTTAAATCATTTTGATATGTTGATGTGAAAAATAATTTTTTTAAAAAATAAAAAATATTATTTTAATATATTTCTAAATAAAAAATACTTTAAAAATAACCATAACTATATTTACAAACCAGCTCTAAAATTCAATTGCAATGTTATCATTTATGTAAATATCTAAAACACGTTAAGATTTTAATCAAATGCATCGTTACACCACTATTCTTTTGAAGGCTATTATATGCAATCTAAAAAAACCCAACTTCACATGTCTATGTATACAATACAAGGATTAAAATGATATATAAATCAATTGGAAGCTATAAGAAATATTTATTCAATTTCATTGGTCAAATTAGGTGCAGTTGAAATCTAACTTGATTTTACAAGGATTGGTAAGGGATTTGCCGGACATATTGTCAAACTTGAATTCTAACTTGATAGAACTTGTTTGTTTGCTGAAAAGTAATTTTTTTTTGGAAAGTGAATTCCTGAAAAGTAAATTATTTTTTGATGTTTGGTAGTGTCATAAAAAATAAGTTGGGAAATATTTTTCAGTATTCGGCTATGTCATAGAAAATGAGTCGGAAAATAACTTATTATGTTTTTTTTTTTAAGTTTATTTAAAGAATGAGGAACAAATCTTACAAATTAAAAAAGTTAAATGAGAATGAAATTGAAAAAAAAATTTCAAAAACTTTTCTCAAATAAAATTAAAAAAATCAAAATAACAGAGATCAACAAATCTGACAGATAAAAAAGTTGAAAGATGATGAAATTAAAAAAATAATTATAATTTTATAAATTATTTCAAATAAAATAAATAGCAATCAAAAGAATGAGGATCAAATCTGATAGATAAAAAATTTCAATTAAAAAAAGAATAAGAGAGTAGTAAATAACAATAAAAAAATAAGGATCAAAGCTGATATAAAAAAAATTAAATCAAATTATAAGGGATGTAATTGAAAAAAAAAAGATTCAAAACAAAATATATAGCAATCAAAAGTTTGAGGACAAAATTTGATATAATCAATAAATAACATGACATTTTAAATTTTTCACAACTTTTGAAAAATGTTTTTCTTCCAAAATAAAAGGAAAACACTTTTCTGAAAACCAAACCAAATTTTTCTTTAACTGGAAAGTGTTTTCCGTTGACCGACTTTTTTAATGATAAACAAACACAGGAAAGTTTGGAAAGTAGTTTCTAGAAAATCATTTTTCATGAAACAAACGGGGTCTTATTATTATGTTTTATTTTTCTTTCCGTATGCATGTATAATTTATTATATATGGGTTTGTATGTTGGATTTTATTTTAAGGTTTTATTTATAAATTTTATTATATGGTGATATGGTTCATGGATGAGATTTTTAATTTTTTAATTTCATGATTTAATGTTTTAGAATTTGATCTTTAATATTGATTTTTTTTTTGTAAAAAAAAACTCAAATTAAGTCACTTTTATTGGATAAACAAAACTCTCCATGTAACTCGGATAGAATTAGATAAGGTGTAAGAGTGTATAGTGATTATAATATACTAGATCAGGTGTAAGTATATTAAAACCCATCATTAAAATAATATACCTCATTTTTACTTTTAGTTTTGAGAAGCATATGTTTATCACTTGCTCTTCTTCATTGCTAGAGCTACATTCTGAATCATCACTTAATGTAGCTTTCATTGCTTTCTGGTGATGACGGTTCTTCCTTTTGTTTTGAAGAAATGAACAATCTACCTTGACGTGTCCTTTGTTGTTGATAATGGTTCTTCCTTTTGTTTTGAAGAAATGAACAATTTACCTTGACGTGTCCTTTGTTGTTGCATTCAAAACATCTTGGAAGTTACTTGCTTGAATCTTTTCTATTCTTATTTTTCTTGAAATTTAAGAATCTTTGTTTTTTCCTTAGGAAGTTTTGGAATGTTGGGTTTTCCGAATATCATATACACAACATAAACTATGAAACAAAATTATTTGGGAGTCCTTAGGATCCTGTTAGATAGATATATAGTTATTTAAGGATTTATTATTTGAAGATCTGATCTTCTTTGACTTTGAATAATTCCTTAAAGGCTGGGTTGTTATAAACTACAATTCGGCCTCCAACGATAATCTACATGAACTACCCGTGAGAGATATTCTAAATCCCTATTTAGAAGATAGGGGTTCCTATGCCTAGAATGTTACTTCTAATTTTGTGTTTACATAGTTTTCTCCATACTAAATAAGAGACATAACTTACTATTTATAGAAAAATCTAAAAACCCTATAAATTGATAAAATATCAATTTTTCCCTTGAATAATATCCATATTTAATTCATGACAATTTTAAAAATTAACTCAATCAAGTCCTTACTTGATTTTTCAAGGTTTAGAAATATAATATCTGTATTAATCATATTCTAGTCCTTAATTTCTAAAATATATTTTAATCAAGTCATACTTAATTAAATCACATTGTTTAATTTTTGACTAATGATTCTTATTATGTGTGACCTATTAAGTTCTCAATATGTTGGCCCAAATATAAATTATAATTCTAATTAAATACAATTCAATAAATTAAAAATTTTAATTTATTATCAATTCAACAATTGATTAATTTATATTTAAAGATCAAGTGCATTGTCTAGCAATGTGTCATGATCCCACAAATATTATAAAAGTTATTAGTGGTTTGACTTAACTTTCAGTGACCAATTTCTCAATGTAATTAATATCCTTTCATCAATAATATTTTGATTTAACATTAAAGTATGAAGTATGTCTGCCATGTTAAATTATGTATGCTCTCTACATAATAATCATTGATCGTTTGAATATTATTTAAAATTCTTTTCAAATTCATTCTACCTTAGCCAAGAATTTCTCAATCAATACTATCTGAGAACAAAAGAAACATTTTTCCTAATTCACTTAGGGTGATGAATCCTCTCTTGATCACTCAAGTATGTACCTTCATATAGTTCATGTTACACTCAATATTTGCTCTTTCATTATCTCTATTAAGATAACATGTAATGAGATCAAAGCATAACATTCTCTGTATAAGATAACTTAGTGATCTCAAGTCTAAGTATCACTTACACAACTGTCACGTGAACCTTTCCATAGACAAAGATGATCTTTCCATATGGAATTCTCATGAGGGTTAGTTCAATGTACATGTTTTATGACAAATACCAACATATTAGTTTTAGGTATCTTTTACACATCAGCTTATGAGAACAATTGTTTTCTTTTATAAAGGAAAGAAAAAAATATGTACTGATTTTTACGGCTTTAATGAATGTCCAATATTTAAGATAGCATCGACTAGGAACATTTCATTAACAATGCTTTGATGTAATAAGAATGTCGTAATTATAACAACTTTTATAATTTTCTTTGCAAAATATTTTTGTCTTATGGACTTTATCTTTACTCTAGATTCATTAATCTAATATTATATGAATATTAAAGATAAATTAAGCATTTATTAATAATATATATATATAAATGAATATAATAATGTTACATATAGCTAACTTAATAGTTACATAGCATATTACATTAACACGGAATTGTCTTGTGGTTAGTGCAATAGCTCTCTCAATTTCTTTATCATTATCATCACCATCATCAATATGGTGTACGATTTTGAATGACAAAATCTTCTTTGGATTTACTTTTTGTTGTCGTTCATCCATGGCGATTTCATGTGTCATCAAGGAATCGATAAGCTTTTTCATTGGAAGTTTTGTGAGATCCTTGACTTTTTGAATTGTCGTCACCTTAGCTTACCTAAATCTTTGGTAATGACCTGAGAATTTTTCTTATGATATCGACATTAACTTATTACAATCCCTAATTACTCATTATATATGCTTGACCACTTTACATCTAAATATTTAATATTGTCAAAATACTCTAATTTTTCTTAGAAAAATCCTATGTGAGAAGTTTCATGTGATACGAGTCACGGAAGCTATTACCTTCTCATTTACTTATCTTAAAAGTTATAAACACGACATTCCAAAAACAGAATTATTAATGCAGACCTTGGTTTTGGAGACTAAAAGTTATGATAAGGATTATAGTTGTTAAGTTAACTCAATTAAATTATGCAATTTATTGGGATCAAATATTGACTTCAATAAAAACAAAAAAAAAAAACTGAGATTAGAATCCCAACCTTGGTATCTTTTTGTTTTTGTTTTAAAAGCTTTGTTAATTAATCACATATATGATACAATTAAATGTTAATACTGTATATATATAGTGTTTCAAGTAAGAGAAAAATATTGAAAATACAAGTGATTTATGGGTTATGAACCCTAGATCTATCCTTCCCCACATACAATATTCATGATAAGTTTTTTTGTTTTTTTGAAAAATTACTCTACCCTTTTGAAGGTTTGAATGTGATTTCACTTTCTCATATAGTTTCAGAAATCACACTTTATATATCGCGTCAATACCATATTCAAATTTTAATAAAAATATTAAAATATCATTGGACCTTTTTTTTCCTCCCCCGGCAATCAAAAACCTTAAAGCATCAAGAACCAAATCTTCATGAGCTTGTCTATCCATTACTTGAATCTTCTTTGTTTTCAAGAGTTTTTGATTCACCACCCTAAAGTATCCTAGCAAAGCCACCACACTAAATCCAAGTATAAACTCTATCACCTATAAATACCACAAGCTTGACTTCCTCGTAACTCTTCCTTTCCTCTATAATGGAACCATGATGGAGAAATGACCATGATCTTGAGAATAACATTTATTAAGGTCTTATTTGTTTGCTGAAAAGTATTTTTTATTTGTAATGTGGTTTTCTGAAAAGTAAATTATTTTATAATGTTTGGTAGCGTGATGGGAAATGAGTCAAAAAATACTTTTCAGTGTTTGATCATGTTATGAAAATAAGCTGAAAAATAATTTATTAATGTTTTTTTTTCAAGTTTATCTAACATATATAGAATATTAAATGTAACTATTTGACAATTTACAAGAAAAGAATAAGATATAAAAAATGTAATGTAGAATTTCTTTTTATTATATCATATATTTATATATAGCTTATTTTTACAAAATATAACCATACATGTAATATAAATATTTTAAATATAATATTATAGACATATAACCAATTTTTGGTGTTTGGAGAACATTGAAAACAAATTTATTTTCTATGATATTTTAATCTCATAACATAATTTATATGATTTTAAAATGTATGATTATTGTATAATATAACATGTTTTGTATTCGAATGTATTTTATAGCAATATTATCTAAATTAAATTATTATATGCATTAATATATCAAATTAATATACTTTTTATATATTGTATATTAATATATCTTAATTTATTATTTCCTATATAAGTATATTAGTAATTTATCATTTTCTAATAATATTAAACTTTAAATTATTATATATATATATATATAATAAAGTATTATACCATTTTAGTTTTTGAGTCCTTCATGGAAAGTATTTTTCAATCTTTTAAATTGGAAAACACTTTATTCCTTCAAAAGCTCATGTTTTTCTTTAATGACAAAGTGAATTTTGTTACCTAGTTTCCCACAATGTAGGCAAAACATTAGAAAGTCACGAAAGTGTTTTTTTAAAAAAACACTTTTCAAACTAGTATTTTTTTGACCCTTGTATAAGCCTCTATGTTGAATCATAGTATTTTTTTTTAATCATAATCAATCAGTTGGTTCAACCCGTTGATCAACGAGATGACCCACAATCCAGTGCAAGTCTAATTGCTGTATTAAAGATATCTTAATTATTAAATGCATTAATTTGAGATTTAGTCATGGAACTAGTAATGGAAATGCATTAAGTTGGGTTAAGTCTTAACTTTTGTTTTGTATGATGCAAAATTGAGTTTAATTTAATCCATGTCAAGGGGATATGTGACTAGGAGATGTTTTATTTATATTTATCTTCTATTCATTTATAATAAAGTTGTTTTTATGTATTAAGCTAATAATGTATAAAAAGGCTAAATAATATTATTTAATTACATGTGTTAGAGGAGGATGTTAGGCATAAAGCAATGACATACCCGCAAGAGTAACGAGACATGTGTTAAGGTAGATGCACAATAACAACAGAATCAATAAAAATCATAGGGTAAGAAATGAAAACTCGCCAAATGGTCCATATAGTTCACATCAATAACATTAATTGATGCAAACTTCTGAGATAACAATCTTGAAACTCACAACAAAATAGATAAACAACCCAAGAAAATTAAAATTCAGGTTTAGACACAACTTTGACATAGAGATAACATTGTATCTAAAAACAAAAAGTATTGAAAAAGAATTTGAACCCATTGTTTATAGCGAAACAAGAACCAAAGGAAAAAAATGACTTAAAATTATAAACTACGATTAGGTAATTTAGCAGTAAGGCAAGGCTCACCATTCTTGAATGATGTAGGAAGCGTTTGGGAACGTGGTTCAACCCGCGCTCCCAAAAAATTTGAATTTTTCTTTTACTAAAATTTAATATGGTTTGTACGTTTTGGATCGTTTTGACGTGTTGATGTCAAAAATGATTTTTAAAAAATAAAAAAACATCATTGACATGCATTTTGGCACAAAAAATTAATTGAAAAGCACCCGCAACCACACTGCCAAACACGCTCGTAATCAGTAGTGTAGGTCGATCAAAAAGACAAGCTAAAAAATCAGCTCACTTAAATAACAAAAAATACACTATCATACAACTACATACTTGAAACTAATAATTCCTCACAAAAATATTGATGCAATCCTATATTGAAAACACATAATAGATTCAATGTTAACATAACAATGCAATGGGCATAACAAATAACATCTCAGATATACTAGATAAACAAAGAGGTATTATACAACAACAATAACGTATTTTTAAGTTGCTTATTCTAATATGAAAAATAGAAAGATGTTAATGCATAAAGTAACAATCCAAACTATACATGAGGTGATTACATGTAATGGATGGTGTAGGCGGTAACAAAACGATGCAAGGGAAACAAAATAGTTAAGCACACTACCAAATTTAATAGTTTTATCGACATAAATTTATATCGGTATTTACACTAGTAGTCCGTTAGTAAATATGTTACTGATGGAAACAATTAGTCGGAAAAACCTTGTAAATAATTTATGGACTATCGGTGAGTATGTCAATAATAAACATATTAATGGATTTACAGGCGAATAAAGCACGCTAAAAAAATTATGCCCGTTTTATTCTGTCGGTATATCTATAAGTAACTATAACATATCACCGATAGAATACCATCTGTAATTTCATTGGGGTGGTAACAATATCAGTGATGTTTATAGTAATTCTTTTCCAACTCTCGGGAATATATCGACAGAATAATTTTGTTGGTAAACCCCATCAATAATAGTTGCATTTGCAATAATTATTTTTTAAAACAACGATATGTTCTTGTCTGAATTTTATTTCTGATAAATATCTTCTTCTCACAATATTTTTTGGTATGAGTCATCCAGGATGAGAGAATATTGACAAGTTCCCACTTAAAGGCACTTCCCCACCATCGTCATACCTTGAAATGCTATTGATTCTTGTTCTCAACTGAGGCTCAAAATAGTACAAGATAAATGTTGAGATATCTTCGACAATATAGGCCTCGTATATCAAAGCCTCAACATGTGCCTTGTTTTTACTTTTCTCTTAAGGTTGAACAAGTACCTGCATGGAATTAAATGAATGTTTTAAAATATGCAAAGAAAGACAATAAAATTTTAATTACGATGCATGTGTAAACTCTAACCTCTTGAATGAATACATCCATCTATATTGGATTAAACCTCAAACTTTTGCCTCAAACGGTAAATGTATGGTAGATGTTTCATTGAGTCGAAAAACGATGGAGGGAATATCATCTCATGTTTGTATATTATCCGAACGATATTCATTTCAAGCTTCTCTATGTGTTGTATTTGCAACTTGTTGGAGTATATATCTCTAAATAAGTGACTAATCTCCATGAGTGCATCCAATATCCCCTTTCACAATAAATCCCAGTAAGCTAATGAAATAAGTGTTTGTATAAATACGTGGCAATCATGACTTTTCATTCCATACAATTTGCAATCCTCTAAATTCACCAACCCTAATATGTTCGAGGTATCACTAGGAAAACACAAACTTTTATTTTAATTGCTATGATGTTTGACCCTTTTATTTTAATTATTATTATTATTTTCCTTGAAAAATGATAATAATAAAAAATAAAAAAATGATGATGAAAAAAAATAAAAAAAATAAACGAAGAATGAATTAAAATTTGGATTAAGGGCAACATGAGTGGAAGTTTTAGGATTTAACTAAACTTTGGATTAGTTTTATTAACCAAATTAAGAACTTAATTGAAGAATTGATAAGTTTGGGACTTAATTGAACTTGGAATTAGTTTAATTAATGAAATCAGGGGCTTAATTAAAAAATATCAAAGTTTAGGTCTAATTTTGGTTAAAATTGTAAGAAATTAAAATCCAAGAACTAATTTGTAAATGATGCTGAGATGTAGGGGTCCAATTAAAGTTTATCCATGGGCTTGTTTGCAAAGCTTTTAAAACATCAAGGACCAACATATGTCTTACCGGGCAATCGCACTATAGTGATAAAAAATGGAGGTTGAAATCTAAGAGAGAAAATATCTACTAAGCAAACATCTTTCAAAGAAGGAATTGACTACTGAAGTTGCTCTCCTAACAAACTGACCAGAAACGGACGCCCCACGATCCCCATTACTCCTGCAATAACAGCGGTCGCTCGCCTCATTATTTAGAGGTGACCGCATGGCATTCTCTGGCTCTATAAAAAGCCAGAGAAAGGCCATGCACACGGGGGGGAAAACTGGGGAGAGAACCTAGAACACGAAGAGAAGCCCGGGGAACAGGCAAATACAGGAGGGACTGAGGAAGAAAAACAGAGGAAATTCCAAGAAACAAAGAGGACCAGAGGGGAAGAGGGACCGAGAGAGGGGGACCAAAAACACAAATAAAAAAAACCAGGGGAGGGAGGAGAAACAGAACCAGGGAAGGCAAACAAGCCTAACATAGAGACGAAAACGAGAAAACACAGAGGAGGGAGCTTCCATTCAACGAGCAGCACCTCGTGCCTTTATCACCATCATCTTCTTCCTGAGCGAAAAAAAAACCAGTAGAGAGAGAAGCAAACAAGACATGAACAAGGGACAGAAGAAGACCGGAAGAAAACCCAGAAAAAAAGGTTAAGAGACAGACATGAAACGAGGAGGGAGAAGACATCGTCCTGCCAGAGCTAACCGGTCGTCACCATCGTCTTCGTTTTTACCCCGCAGCTGCACCAGGTAAGCTCTCATTTTCCCTCACCTTTTGTATTTCAATTCACTAGCTGTGCATACAAATATAATTCACTTGTCACTATGCACTTGTAATTTTAATTACTCTTGTATTGTGCTGAGTGTGTGTGCTGTTGCTTGACCAGTCGAGTCATTGGCTTATGCTAATGACCCGTCTAGGTTTGTTGGGTCCAGCCCAGTCACACGGGCTAAGTTAGACTCAACTTAAAAAAATTATAAAACAAAATAAAATAAATTAAAATAAAAAAAAGTTTGGTTAGGTCTCAGGTCCAGCAGGCTCAATTCCTTTAATTTTATTTTTTTTGTTTTGATATTTGGTCAAACGAATTTTTTTATATAAAAAATTCAAAAATATTCATGGATCCTTTTAAATTTATTTGTAAGTGTCTCACAAAAGTATTTCACTATGTAATTTATCTGTGAATTTTTACTGTGAAATACAAATTCGGTATACGATACCTTCTTTTTTTAAAAAAAAAAAATATACATGCATAGATTTAAATTTATTTTATTGGTTTATTCACTGACGTTAGAGTCAGGAACACCATTCATATTTTTTTACGTAATATTTAACAACACTGACATCAGAGTTAGGAATATTACAAGCAAACTATCATAGCATACACCAACAAACTTTTAGCAATTTAAGACAAAATCATCAATGCAGCCCACCACAGGCAGGACGTTTAAAGGGTGATAATATCTTCTCTTTTACGTAACTAGTCCCATATCATAGAATCTCTGTTGATCAGTTAGGGTTTCTAGTGACTATAATACTAAGTGACGACTCCTTAAACAATAACTTCCCTCCAAAAGAATAAGATGCCAGAAATATGTTCTTTCCATTTGAATTTTTAAGGTCGCCGCGATGTCGGGTTTGACAACCATGTTGAAAATATTCTTAAACATGTTCTTTACTATGTGCATGACATTAAAGTTATGACGGATTGGTCTTCCAATAAAAAAGCTCCAAGAAAATACTTCGCTTTACCCAATTATGGGTCAAACCAAAATTAAAAAACTTTTACTTACTGGATTGAAAACCAAACACAATGTCACCATACTCCAACATCACGTTATGTAATTCTTTACCTGAAAGAAGCAGCAGTGGAACATTCCTTTTAACTATGCTAACAAAGAAGTCCTTTTTGCTCTTTCTAAACCTGTGATCCGTCGGCAAGAACTGCCAGTGACAGTAAAAAAAAGATTTTTTACTATTGTTTGTTAGTGTGAATGACTTGTTATTTTCCATACAGTATAGACATGCTAATTTTCCATACAGCATAGACATGCTAGTTTTCCATGCATGCTTTAACTAAAAATCATTTCATAAGCTGGAAAATCATTGATAGTCCACATCAAAGCTGTCTTTATCAGAAAATTTTGTTTTCTTAATACATCATAAGTCAAAGCCTCGGATGTCATCTATATTTCGACCTAGACTATTAGGACTAGGCATGACCGTAGATAAAAACATAAACTCCAGCCTTGTACACATCTTTGGTGGCAAGTTGTAAACTGTGAGTATTACCGGTCAACAAGAATATGGAGAAACAAATGACCTGATTGGATTAAATCCGTTTGTACATAACCTAAAACACACGTTCTTTATCTCCATTGAAAATTAAAGATACACTCTGTTAAAATATGTCCAGGCTTCACCATCGAAAGGGTGCACCATCACTCTATCCACCACATCATGTGATTGGTGTCATGTCATGTGCCTAACAGTCTTTGGTGACATAAATAACCTTTGCAGTCTAGGTAAGTTTGAAAGTATCTAAGTTTTCTATGTGCAACAAAAGACCTTCCCCTGCCAGTCATAAGTTTATAACAAGAATGCCCACATGTTCTGAACTCAATCAACTCTGTATAAGTTTGGACACATGTCAATTTTTTAGTATCCTAGACCGAGGAGTTTCATCATGAACTTAGTAGTATCGAAGTTCTATTTCAACTGATTCCGTTTAAGTAAAATGCTTCTTGTCCAATCAACAATTCTGTCATAACCAACTTTACTCAACCCATGATCCGACTTAATGTTGAACACATGTGCAACGACCAATAATTTACTGTGATTTATACAACCATCTCATAGTGGTTCGTTAAAATCTTTTAAAAGATCAAATAACCTAGTCGCGTCTGTATTAGGTTTTTCATCTATGATTAGATATTAATCGGAATGATTCTGATTCATTCTCATCGCATCCATAATCATATTCCTATAAGGATCACTATTTTCATCTACAACTTCATGCATGTTGTTAGAACTAGAAGTAGACTCAACTATTTTTTCTACCAAGGTATCGTGAGGAAAATATGGTTTTCTGTGTGCATAACAACACAAGTATTTCTCCATGAATTTTTTTTTATAGAAGATGCATCGTTACAACATTTGGATCGTGAAACTTTTTATTTTTACACCTCTTGTATAAATATCTAATACCACCTTCTCTAATATTTCTTGGATTAGATAGTGTTAATTAATAAAACCTTAAACCTCATTACAATAATCCACCATTTGCAACTATTTGGATGAATCTCTCTATACATCCATAAACGATCATCCATTACTTATATCAAACCTATATAAAATAATGATGACAACATGTATTCATTAAATACATTAACTAAATAATTTGAAAACAATATTGATTTAACTCGAACTTATTCAGTCTATTTCAATAATAATCTTAATTCATTATCAATTATCTATATAAATTCAAATGTCTACACATTTACCAAAAAATTCAATTCGGTAATAAAATTAACAAAATATAAAACAAACCTGTTAAATAAGTCATTATTTATTTTATCACAAAACACTTAAGTTAGAAATTCAACATAAGTTTCATCAATTCACAAATAAATTTAATTTTACAAAATCTAAAACAAACCCTAACATATACAAATCATAAATCTATACAACAAATTTGTATGAGAAAAAACTATAAAACAAGTAATCACCCAAACAAAATACATATGCTGTAGCATCCCCTACTTGGAGATAAAAACAACACTCTTATGTCAACCGAAAATAGTATATGTATATATATTCATGGTTTTCATATTAGAATTTACTGAAATTTTGACGGAGTCCCCCCTATACCAGAAGGTCCCACGTTATTGATATGTAGCCTGTTTACACTTCTAATAATTCGCATTTCATAACTTATATCCCGACCCAATCATCTTGGGTTTCAATTTCCACAATATTCTCAGACCTATTACTCACGATATTCATGATATACATTATATAACAAAATATCATCATGGATGAAAATAAAAGTAAATACTTAAACATGAAAAATGGTTACATGAACTACAGAGATTAAGTTCATTCAATCAAGTTTAAACATTAATTATACAAATTAAGTTATACAAACATTTTCATGTTTACAAAATATAAAGGTATACCCTTTATAACCTAAATTACAAGAAGGGAAATATAAGCTAGGATCTACTCCTGTCGTGCATGTGATGTTCTTGAAACAAAATACATATTATTGAAAGGTGACTATCACATAAAAAGAAATAACAACATGAATCAAGCAATTTTAAAAGGGTAACATGCATTCATATATTGTTCCCTTCTCCTTTCTGGTTTTCATTAGAATTTCTTCCTTATTCAAACTATTAATAATCGTTCCCTCTTTTACTATTAACCTCCATTCCAGGCTTTATAAAATCAAACATGATTATCTTCGTTTAACCCATTTCCGATACCCCTTTCACTGGTATCATCATCATCATCATCCCATAAAAGTCGATGCAGGGTGATTCCCTTACCCGGAATCCTAACATACACTGAATATATGCTAGCCGAAACATGGCGATCCCCTTACCCGGGATCCTAACATACACTGAATGTATGCTAGCCAAAATATGGCGATCTCCTTTCCCGGGATCCTAATATACACTGAATGTATGCTAGCAGAAAACATGGCGATCCCCTTACTCAGGATCCTAACATACACTAAATGTATACTAGTTCACGCCTCAAATCACACTTTTATATTTCATTTGTCAGTGATAATTTCATCACTTAGCAATTCACACAACAACCTTTCCCATTGAGTACACATACATTCGGTAATTCATATTTCACATCAGTAATATATATTAAAAACATGGAATTTACGTAGAAGGTAAAGGTGTGATTTACCTATCTGCAATAGAAGCTCTACTCGTGCTCCCCTACTGCTGTTGTTGCACCACGCCTGTGGTCCCTCCTGCAAATCACAGGTTTATCTCATAAATTTTCCTCATTCAAGGATATGTTTTATAATAACCATTTCAACAACCAATGAGTCTTTCTTTCAGTCATTTCTTAGTGCTTTATGTTTTTCTCATTTCACTCATTATTATTATTGTTCTTTGTCCAATCCTAGTTATCATTCCTTTCTTTATATTTGGACTGTCATTGTCCAACTGTTACTGTCTGTTTTTGAACTGTTATTGTCTAATCTCTCCTCAGATTTTTAACTATATCTGGAGTTATAGAACTCTGATTCAAGAGAAATTTGTGTCGTTGGAAAGATAAGACATGAGGATACAAGTTCTATGACTTTAGGAGAACCCAGTTGTGCCTCTAAGATAGTCAAAATCACAAATCAAAGAACACTTGGACCGTTACTGTCCGTTTTTGAACTGTTACTGTCAGACCTCTTCTCATATTTTTAATTATCTCTGGAGTTATAGAACTCCGATTCAAGCAAAATGTATGTCGTTGGAAAGATAAGACATGAGGCTACAAGTTCTATGATTTGAGGAGAACCCAGTTCTGCCTCTAAGATAGTCAAAATCACTCATCAACGAAAACTTGGACTGCTACTGTCCAACTGTTACTGTCTATTTTTGAACTGTTACTATCTGACCGCTCCTTAGATTTTTAACTATATCTGGAGTTATAGAACTCAAATCTATAATTTAACATCTAGGCATCAATTCATAATCGACTTTAAAACAACTCATAAGACCATGTTTAGAATATCTTACCTGATACGAATCAAGGTCTTGATCCCTCATTTTCTTTCTAATGACAGCCGACCCTCCCCTCTTCTCTTCTTGTTCAATTTTTTTCTTATTAATCCCTTGCCTACCAGTGTTTATTTTTACCTATAACCCTAAATCTTGGATGGGTTCTTGAGATTTGGTGTCTCTCTCTTGATCTGTAAAAATAGATACTAAAATTCCCTCTCTTCTTTCTTCACGATAGTTCCAGATATGTTTTTTTTTTGGTAAGAAGAGTAGTATTTTTGCTCTATAATTATTATTATTTGCATTTAGACCCCATTTTCTTTAAATGTATTCGTTTTGCCCTCACTTCTTTTTAGTTTAGTTTATTTTCTTTAATTTAGTCCAGCCTTGATTATCTCAGGATTTATATATGCACTATAAAAAATATGCAAAAAATCAACATTTTAAAATTGAGTCCAAATACAGAAGGGGTAAATTTTCTTACTTAAAGTAGAGAATCCTCAATAAAATTTGAATCAGAACACGAATGATGACAAACTGAATATTATGGTGGCTGGATTTGTTGTGGAATGTTGAATTGTGTTAAAATTAAAGGGGTGGGGGTGGCTGTTTGTTGCAGAAAAAAATGCATAAGGAAGAAGGAGAAATGAGAGAGAAGGAGAAGAGGGTCGATCGCCAGGTCATAAATTAAATATCACTGACAACATTACCGATATAATTATTCTGTCAGTAACTCCAGCAGTCATTCTATTGGTAAAAATGTCACATCACCATACGACTTGCCTTTTTGAATCCCACTGTAATAACCTCCATGATTCCCTTGGTATATACCAACAAAAAGTTTTTATCGGTATTTACCAATGGATACATGGATGAAAAATTCTGTCGGTAAAAGTCATTGTAATATACCGAGATAATTTTTCTGTTGGTGTTTCCATTTGTATTTGCCAATTCTTTGGTAATGCAGTTTATGAAACAAATGAGGCAAGATTGTTTATGAATGAAATTCTTTAGGTATTGATATGATCTAAGAAAAGGTTGAATAAAAAAATTTCACATTCTAGCATAATTGTACCTATTGTTCAAATAACTTTCATTTTGATCGTTGGTTTGTGCTAAAATTTTACTGGGAGTTTTTAAACATATTGTCTACATTGGGTTATAATTTCGAGTCAATTAAAGTTTGGAAATGTCTTGTAATACAAGTTACTAGATGCAATCTGGATTCCGTTATTTGTTGTCTTTTGACTTGAGACATTTTTTATACATTTAAACATCTTGTTTTCATATTAAGATCATGCTCTTGCTTTATTTCTTTTTATTTTTGTAATGTTCAAGTTTTATTTCATGTTATATTCTTATTAATTCTCTTGTTTATACTTATCATTTCTTTAACTATACTTTATTAATCATATCATAATTATTTTCTTATCTTGTTTATTTATTTCTTCTTCTTTTATATGTTTAGTTAGGTTTAATTTTGTCAAGGTGAAAATGTTACACTAATGGTGTAAGAATAACAATAGTACAAACTCAATATGAATTTTAATATTTATATTTAAGAAAGTTTGCTATTAATATGTTTTATAATTGTTATCTTACTCAATACCGTATTTGTTAAGTGGTGAGTCTAGATTCGTGGTATACAATCATTGGTACAATAAATACTTGATTCTTTCATAGTCTACTATATGGATAATCGACACCTATGTTATGAAAGAATCTTGATTTTTGATTGATATAAGTTAACACAATGAATCCTTGACAACATTTACAAGAATTGACATTATTCAAATAAGATAATTAATATGATCATGTTAATAACTTAAAACGAGCTATTAATGATAAATCATCCCATTGGAACTTCTTTTGTATTTGTTTTCCAGTTAAGTAATAAAAAGAGTTTGGAGTATACTTATTTGAAATATCATTATTGTATCTTCTAACCTTGAAAATTATTTTATCTTTGTTTAATCTTTATATTAGTATTATATCTCAAAGTTCTCTTCAACTTTGTTTCTTTTATTATTTGTGGTTTTATATAATTAGCTCCTCTATGAATCGACCCCGGTCTTGCCGAGTTATTCATTACTTTGACACTCTTGCACCCGGGAGAAGATATCAATCATTTAATCATGTCATTACCCGATCATGAAATACAGGAAGGTCGCTCGAACAAAGATTATTTATAAGAAATCCTAAATATTTTTCACACCACGGGCAAGTCACCTCAACACAGACCATTCTATCTTCAAGTCATCACTCTCTAAAATGAGTAGATCTTTGAGATGATCGCTCTATAAAAGGTTAAAATTGTAATTTTTCTTCGAGTTGATCTCTCTCTCAAAGAATTTTCTTAACAAAATGAAAACCTTTGATTTTCAAAAAAAATACATGAGTTTTGAAACAAGTACAAGGATAACCATCTCTTGATTTTTCTCCTAACTTGGGAAAACTTACACACCTTTTCTTTTGTTTACAACCATAATTTTTAAAATCCCTTACAAAACTTTATACCACAAGTATTATAAAAAAGAGGGAAAATATCATAACCCGATTTTTTACCTCTATTTTTCTTACTATTTTTTTGAAATGTCCAAAAAATCTCACAAAATAGAAAAACAATAATAGAAAACGCAAAAAATATATATTTTTTGATGTATTTGTGTTGTTTTTGATATTTTTAATGTCTTTTTAAAAGAATTAAAAATTCAAAAATTTATTTTCGACGCATTCTTTTTTTAACATGCTAATTTCAAAATCATCGATCAATTTTATTATCATTAATTAATTTTATTAAGTCAATATTGATGTTGTTTTTTTTAAAGGTATCAAAATAAAAAAATATAAAAAATTAAAAACAAAAACATTTGTACAAGGAGACCAAAAGTAAAAAAAATAAATAATAATAAAGGATAATTTTTTTAGCTACTTTAAAACCAAACAATTAAGAGGAAAAAAACAAGTTTGTTTTACTTAAATATTATAAAAACAGAGAATTTTAGCAGAAAATCAGTTAAAAAAAAGAGACCCATACATCAAGAGACTCTCCCACCTCCCATCTCACACACTTTTAAAAAGCCAAAACCTGAATTTTCCTTTCAATATTCATTTTACCGGACCCACTAGGTATAAACACCCAAATGAAATACCCAAGAGAGAGAGAGAGAAAGAAACCTCTCTCCCCTGCAGAGCCTCCTCTCTACATCTACAGGGACCTCTCTCCCCTGCAAAGCCTACCAACTCACACTCTCCCAGTATATTAAAAAGCCAAAACCTGAATTTTCCTTTCAATAACCATTTTCCCGTACCCATTAAGTATAAACACCCAAGTGAGATACATAAAAAAAAAAAAAAAGAGAGAGAAAGGAACCTTCATCTTTTTCCCTGAAACAGCCATACCAAATGCCCCACCATCATTTGCTGATCCAAACACTTCATTTCCTTCTCCCAGCCGCTAACTATACAGAGAGAAAGCAAAACCATAGACCAAGCTCCCCCTCTCATTTGATTCCAACCGTGGTCATTAACATCACACCTCTCTATCCCTCTCTCTTCCACACTTTCCATTTGGTTTCTTCTTCATCTTTAACAAGCCAAGCTTACAGACTCTCTTAGTCAACCAAATCTCCCACTAACATCTATAATCTCCTCCACTGTTAACAACCATTAACCCCTCCAAAACTAAAACCAACATACACCGCCGTAAGCTCAACATTAAGCAGGCCTCCTTCTATTTTTTTCACTGTAAAAGGACCAAACCCAGTTGCTTTTATCTTCTTCAGTAGCCCTAATCAACATTCTCCCATAACCAACTGACCCATCACTTGCCACCACCAACGCCAACTCTCTCTCTCTGCCTTTTCATCTTCCATTGACAAGCAGCCTCTCCATTTACCAGCAACTCACGACCACAAGTTTAATTTTTTCAAAAGAAGACCAGACACACCCCTTAACAGCTAACCCTCTCTAAATCAGCCTCTAACTCTCAAACCAACAACAAACCAGCTTCCACCCTTAACCCATCACTGTCACCACCACCCACGCAACCAGCATCCCTTCATTAACGCCAATAGCCCTTTCACGGTCTCCCTCTCTTTCCATCTCCATCGTGATCCAGTAACGCCACCAACCACTGTTAGTTTCCATCACAATAGCCTCAATAACAGCTCAGTATCCTTCCATGATAGTCACACGACCTTGAGCATATTATCTAGCCAGAACAACAAATGCAAATAGTATGAGTGATGGAATTGAACAAAGAAAGGGAGAGAGGACCAAAGCTATTTAGGTTCAAATCTCTTTCCACAGGCCTTTGTTTGCCTCACCGCTAGCCAAAGAAGAAGAAAAGATTCAACAACAAGAAATAGGTTTGTATAAAACGAAATAGAAAGAACCAAATCTTGTTGTGTGATATGAACTAAATGAGTTCTGAATTTCACAAATAAAATTTGAATTTTTTCTTAAAATATTTATAATCAATTAATTTTCTATTTAACATATCTTTTAAATCAAATAAGCTAAAATTTTACTGGAAGATACACTAAACACATAAAAATACAGTTAGGTCAATGTTAGATCAAATAGAACTCAAGAACATATTATTTAAAAGGATCAAAGTTAATAGACAAATATTGTCAAATTAAATCTTTATATACTGTTTGAGATATATGTAGATCTGCTGTTGGGATTTTGAAGCAATTCAAGTTAAGATGAAAACTAGACATCTCAAGCTTTCTAACCATATATGGTAGTCCTAATAATTTATTTAGACGAAAGAGAACGACATGTTTGAAGTTAGAACTGAAAATCTGCCATTAATATGCAAAAATTAAAGATTTAGGTTATATACTTTATTAGAGGTTGCTTGACCACATGATCAAGAAACTTATATCAGTAGTTATCAATGTTGGGCTCCAAAAATCAGGTTATATCCTTTAATTGCTTCTTGTTAGTTTCGACTTGCTTAGGTTTGATTGCCTTTGATTTAGTTTTTTATTATTTCATGTTTAGAGTTTAGTAGTTTAAGTCTAGGGTTCCCAAAAAAAATAGTTTTATTTTACTTTGTTGCTATCTCATAATATATTATTAGCATAAAGAGTTAAAAAAAGTCCAAAAGTCACTTTTGTTAATTTTTTCACAAAACAAGAGGTAATTTGGAACAAACCAATTCATAAAATTCTCAAATTTTACATACTAGTTCTAGAAGTCCTAATTGAACCCCATATAAAATTGTTGTAATATGTTAAATTCGTATCAGAAGGGAATCTCAAGTTAAATAAATTTAAAAACTTCTCAACTTTCATATACTAGGTTTTAATGTTCTAATAGAACCATATATAAAATTTAAGATCATTTGGACTTCTTTTGCTATAGGAACTAAATTCGGGATTAATACTTGTCATAACGGGTTGAATTCACGTTAGCAATTCAAACTTGTTTTGCTACTATTATTTTTCAATTATGAAAGTTTAATAACATCATAATCGATATATTTAGATGTGATCTAATTTTTTTTATATAAACTTTCCATCTTTTTTCTTTCATGTCTTCAAAAAGGTCCATTTTCATACAAATTCGCATATTACTCATGAAATTGTAATCGCAGTTTTGTCTTTTCTTGTTTTCATATTTTTCTTGCTTCTTGAGTCATATACATATATTTGGATACATTGCTATGACTGTTATATTTGATGTTGATTTGACTTCCGGAAGAGGCGAAAAAAGATGAGACGAGAGGAAAAAAACATAATGAGCATATTTGAGTGCAAAACCTATATTTGAGTGAAACACGAAAGGAGTGTAAATATATAAGGGAGTCAGCAAGGAATGTATATTTCTTGTCAACTAATCAATTTTTAGATTAAAAAATGCTAGAGGCAAGCAACAATATAACACCATAGAGAGGAGACAATGAAATTATAACTTAGTTACGCATTATGAATCAACAAATGGATCAAATGACTAATAATTTGGAGATAGATTAGATAGGTTAGAGAGGTAACATGTTAATGATCATGGTAGGGTTCAAATTAGGCTTAAACGAAGAGAATTTAATGTTAGGAGGGTTGTTAGGCGAGTTAACACTAATGTGGATGAGTTTGCGGCTGATAATATAGATATGAGTGATGTTGATTTTGAAGATGTGTCCATGAGACATGGAGAAAGTTTTGGACAACACCGGAATTATCAGTTTGTAGGGGAATTATATAGTGATAATTTTTGCTATAAGGGTAATTATATATACCGGGACCATAATGCCGAGTTAGGTGGAGATTTGAGTACAATTATGTTGATAATACCAACTTTTCAGGGGAAGAATGATTCAAAAGGTGAAGGATGCTTGGTAAGAAGAACTCATGTCCTCAACTCCAAGACTTTTTATTTTACCATTATTCCCTTTTAGATAGAGTGTTAGTAACTTTCCCTTTTTCTATCTTCTATTGTTTTTCATGTAACTGGGAAGACTAGCGAGACAAACTCAACAAAGGGGAGAAAGGAAATAGATTCAATAAATACCTTAGCAACTCCCTAATAAGAGAGAAGGTGGCAACTATATAGAGATAAGAGGGCATGTAGTTGATATCTAAGAATCCTTGTGTCTAACTGAAAGGTATGCTTCTGTCTTAATAGTATCCAAGCAGAGTGTAGTAAAGGAGAAAGATGGTAAGTAGGGCTGAGAAGTTCATTGAGAGTCGACCTTTTTTATCACTTCACGTAAGTAGAGAACACTTTGATTATACCCAGTGGATCTATTCGAATCAACAAGTAAGTAGCTAAGCTTGTGTACTCTCCAATAGCTAAGGGATATATAGATATTGGAGCGTAGGGAAGGCCCTTATATGATCTGTCTTGTCTTCCCAAAGATGTAAGCCCTATAGCACAGAGGAATGTAGGAGGGCTTATATGAATTGCATTTATGAGATCACGCAAGGCTTCAAAGATGTGTTTGTGAGTCTTTATAAGAAAACTCTTTTAGAAAACTGAATAATGCTTGGTCGTAAACACGATTGAATGACAAACTAATTATTTTCATTGAAACTTTGGAAAAGAAGTTCAACAACAAAGAACTTATGACAACATCTTAGGCTATGAATACTGGCATGATAACATATAAAGGAGCTAAAAACTTAGCAATCATTGATTGGAATTTCTAGAATTATTCATTCTCATTGACAAATACATCTTTTCAACAGTCAATTGAAGTCATTTGTAGATCATTCTTGACCTAATATCACTATAGCTTTATCTTTAAGATAGTTGATTTCTAGGAGTCAGTGTGAAGCAATTAGCTATAGGAATGATAAGTGCTTTGGAAACCACCTTCTTCAATGTCATTTCCTTTTTCGGTGAAACCGTTCTTTTCAGTCGGATCAATAATTTTACCTAACCCAATGGCTTGTTCAATCCTCTCAGCTATAACTACCAGGTCAATAAAATGTTGTACAGAGCTTCTAACCAAATATTCAAAGTACGGAGCTTTAAAAGTATTGACAAACAAGTTGATCATCTCCTTTTCCAATAAAGAAGGGTTAACGTGTGCGGCAGCCTCACGCCACCTTTGAGTGTATTCTCTTATGGACTCCTTGTTGTCCTTTTTCATAACTTACAAGCTTGACCGATCAGGACCCACGTCTATATTGAACTTATATTGCCTCATGAAGGCATCAACTAAATCCTTCCATTTTTTAATCTTGGTAACCGCATATACCAAATGAGGGCAGCGTCACTCAAGCTGTCTTGAAAGAAATGAATCAGCAGTTTCTCATCATCAACCACCTCAACCATTTTGTTGTAGTATGCTTTGAGATGAGTTATAGGGCATTGAGTTCCCGTATATTTGACAAATTCTGGTACTCTAAACTTTTTGGGAATGACAACGTTAGGTACCAAACACATCTTGGCAACTTTCACCAGGTCACACAAATGGTTTCCCTCAACTGCCCTTACCCTCTCTTACAGGGCAGTTCATTTTTCTAGACCTTCTTCTTTTACCATCTTGCCCTTTTGAGATTCCTTCTTTGTAGAATCAATGGTAAACAACATTCTCATGGGGTATGCTGGTTGAAAATGCATGGCTTGTTGAAAATCAGATGACAATCCATTTGCCCCCAAATTTTATGGATAAAAAGGATTTACGAGCATAGGTTCAAGCTGAACTATATGTGTTGCTTTTCCGGATTTGTCTCTCAAGGTCTGTTTGAGTAGACTAGTAAGCCTTAGACTTCTTCTTTAAGATTGTCCACTTCTTTTTGATGTTGGGCTTCCAACTGGACTCTTTCTTCGTTTTTCATTTGTCTTTTTCTCGAACAAGTGTTATAAATGGGTTTCAATGGGGAACCTATATTTCAACCTGCTACATGTAAATCATGTAATTTATGCTAAAATGTTGATTCAATTAAAAAAAATATGTATGAAATGCAGACTTGCCCTTCACGGGATGACAACCTAATAAGAAGATCCTAAGAGTAGAGTGCATCAAGGGGTTGGTCATTATCTAGTTTCAAAGGGTATCTCACATGCTCAATGATCGTCCTTGAAAGGTCGATATGAGGCTTACTAGTAGTGTGAAGATAGAGGCCCTGAGTAATATCAGTTTAGCATATCAACCACTTCCAAGTAAACAATCAATCGAGAGTTTGACGGTTTCATGAGTCTTACCCAGGCTAAAGCCATTGGGGTACCGTTACGCCCCCACTTATCCTAAGTTGTAAAGTGTGTGCTCCTAAAGTGATGCATGGCAACATAAACAAGGATGCATGCTAAAGCAGTAAATGCAAGAAAAATAAACAAATAAAAACAACAAATAAAATCGCAATAATAAGACAAAAGACAAAGCTTAATCCTAAGGTCTCCAGTGGAGTCGCCATTCTGTCTCACCCGACATCGCGGCGGCCCTAAAAAAATTTATAAGGAAAGAACAGATTTCTGGCATCTTGATCTTTTAGGGGAAAATGTCTTGTTTAAGGAGTCGCCACCTAGTATTATGGTCACTAGGAAACCTAACTGGACAATAGAGATTCTATGATTCGAGACTGGTTACGTAAAAGGGAAGGTATTATCACCCCTTAAACGTCCTGCCTGAGGTAGGCTGCATTGCTGGCTTTGTCTTAAATTGCTAAAAATTATTGATTTATGCCATGATAATTTGCTTATAATATTCCTGACTTTGACATCAGTAAATATTCGATCTCGAATATTTCCAATTCTAGCGTTGGTAAAAATTCCACCACGAATAATTCCAACACTGACGTTGGTAAAAATTCATAGTTATGAAAAAATCAGTATATATATTTTTTTATCCTGATATTAGTGAATAAATTAATAAAAATATATTTTTTCTAAGACATGCAAAAATGTTTATTTCTACACTTTCTATTTTTTTTTGTTTTTTTTTTTTTATATATATATTTTTTTGGGCTGGGTCCAACATATTTTTTTTTAGGCTGGGTCCAGCTTAGCCGGTCACTGGCCCAAGCTAGTGACCTGGCTGGGCAAGAAGCACACAGTGTGAAGGTAATTAAATTACCTTCACACTGTGTTCAATGTTTTATTGAACACAGAGAATAAAAGTAGAATAGGCGTACCTGCTTCTGGAGACGATGAAGATGGTTGCAACGCGGTGGTGCCTCCCGTTTGCGTCTGACCTTGCCTTCTGCTTTCCTTTGCTGCCTTGCCCACCGCCTTTTCTGCTTTTTTTTTTTTCCTGTTTTCTCAGTTCTTGGGATGAAGGAATTAAGAAGATGACGATGTCGGTTCTTTCGGGTGGTTCTTCTTTTTCTGCTTGCTTTTTTCTTTGTTTTCTTGCTCTGTTTTATTCTGTGTTATTCTTGAATTCTGGGACTAAACCAAAGCTGGGTTTAGTCCTCTGTTTTCTTCCTTTGGTGTTTGTTTTCTTCCCCCTGTGTCTGCTTCGTTTCCTCTGTTGTGTCTCTGTATTATGCCCTCATCCTTTTCTCTAGCTTTTTCTTCGTTTGGTGCGTTTGGTGTGTTGAGCCTATGCTCTAGGGAGAGGGGAAATTGGAATCCCTTAAGCTGGAGTTTTAGAGGAAGGCCAACAATCTCTCCAACATGTTTTATCATTTTTTTCTTTTTATATCCTCGCTTGGTTTTTCACCAGTTTTTCCTCTGGTCCCCTGGCTTTTTCGTGTTGCCCCCCTGTTTTTCTTCCTGCAGTCCTCTGTTTTTCTTTCCTGCAGTCCCCCTCGCGAGGTTGCCTTTACCCGGGTTTTTATAGGGCTGGGAGATAGATCGGCACTGTAACAGCCGGCAGTAATGGCGTGGGGCGCTCCATTCAATGGAGAAACATCCCTGCGTTTAATGGTGGAGTCACTGTAGAGGAAGAAAACGAGCGAACAGTCACCTGCCTAAAATGACTCCGTTTTCCAATTTCAAAAGCTGCTTTCAGTTTGGTTCTTGGAATTCTTGTAATTTTGCAACCAAGCCCCTGGTTAAAATGTAATTGGATCCTTGCATTTCCGCGCCATTTTCAAGCTAGGCCTTGGATTTTAGTTTTTGCAATTTGGACCCCAATTAAACCCTAAACTTTGGTGTTTCTTCAATTAAATCCTTGATTTGATTAATTAAATTAATTTCAAGCTCGATTAAGTCTCAAAACTTTCAATCATATTGCCCTTAACCCAAATTTTAATTTATTCTTCATTTTTTATTTTTTTTTCATCATCATTTTTTCATTTTTTTATTATCATTTTTCAGTAAATAAAATAATAGTAATAATAACAATAAACTAAAAGTGTAAAAAATTGGGTTATGACACTAATAATATTTGTGTTGAGTATCCAGTTAAGGGAGAGACACTTATGGTAAGGAGAGCGTTGGATATGCATGTCAAGGTGGATGATTTGGAAGGTCAATGGGAGAACATATTCCACATGATATGTTATGTTCATAATAAGGTATGTAGCTTAATTATAGAAGGTGGTAGTTGCACTAATGTAGCTAGTACTAAATTAGTAAGAAAGTTAAATTTACACACTATCTAACATTACATACCTTATAAATTATAATGGTTGAATGATAATGGTGAAGTGAAAGTGAATAAACAGGTTTTGGTTGTTTTTTCTATTAGTAAATATTGTGATGAGGTTTTATGTGATGTTATGCCCATGTAAGCGAGTCACTTGTTGCTCGATAGACCATGATAGTATGATAAGAGAGCTATGCATGATGGAGTGACAAATATGTATTTTTTAACATGAATGGAAAACCTATAACTTTTGTATTTTGACACCTAAGCAAATATATGAGAAGCAACAAAAATTGAAGAAGCAGAAGATGGTTGAAAAGGAGAGCTTGTACTATTTGCCAAACTAAACCTCTTTGTACTGTTTTGGACATATTTGGATCTGCAGGTAGGATTTTGTTGCTATTCAAGTTGAGATGGAAACTAGACATATCAAGCTTTCCAAATATATATTGTAGGCCCATTAAATAATCCAGATGTAAGAGAACAACATGTTAGAAGTTAGGATTGAAAACTTGCCAATAATGTGCAAAAATTAAAGTTCGAGCTAGATGGAGGAATTTCAGCATGAACAATTTGTTATTTTATTATTTTATTTTATTTATTTAATGTTGAATAATTATTTTTAATTTAGGTTTGTTCTAGCTCATCATATATTGCTTAAGGATTTATTTTATTATTGGACTTATGTTAATTAATTAATAGTTTAGGCCCATTAGCTTGCAACCTAAAAGGGGTCGACTAGGGTTAATTAGAGGAGACTTTATTAAATTTTTTAGCTATAAATTTCAGTAGTAAGTTGGAGAATAAACATGAGTTTTTCTTTTGTTTGTTTATGGAAAAATAACCTTTTTTTGCAGGAACAAAGATTGTAAATTACTTATCAAAGATTAATTAACTTCATGATGTCATTCAAATACTTAGTATTCTTAGATACAAGGTTATTTTTTGGTCAGTCTTTTTTCAATACCTTTGGTTCCTTGGTACAAGGTTACCTTTAGGTCAAGGTTTTGACAAACTTGACTTTTGGTTTTTCGAGTTGTTATCTACTTCACTGTGTGTTTCTTTTTTTATTTTCAGGTCTTTGTTTGTGATACTACCAGCATAGGAAGAAGTAAAAGAAGAAATCGATCTAGATCTACCCCTTTCCTCTTCACCAACAATGGCATGTGGGCTCACACATCGCCGGTGATGGAGGCGCGTGGAGTCCACATTCCACCATTGTTTCCACACCGTCAGTGCACTCAGTTGGCTCCCTAGATCACCCAAAACTCGTTTAGTCACTTTTGGAAGATTGATTTATAATCTCAAATCATTTTTTGGATGAATTGATAAAATATTGTGAATTTTGGGACAAAACCTCATTGTTGTGTATAAAATTTGGATTGTTTGAACATTATTTGATTTGAATTTATTTGTGTTTTTGTTTGATAATTTACGTTAAATTGTGAGTTTATTTTTTGGGTTATGATTGCTTTTTGTACATTAGATGTTGGTTCATGATTTATGTTTGAGTATGTGTTGATTTAGTTGAATTAATATGAAATTTGAATGAAGTTCGTGAAATTAATAAGATTTGTGTGAATGTTTTGGCATTGTTCAGTTTTGAGTTGATAATTTGCCTTGAATTGATATATTGGTTAAAATAGTCTTGATAAAAACATTTTATTTGTGTCTTGCCAAACATGGTTTTTGTCCAAATTTTTAATTTTTGAAAAATCATCTTACAATTAATTTTGAATTCCGTACTTTTTTTCTATCATCACATATTGAAATTGTAACCTACACGTGAGACACTTTTTCGATATTAAACGAATTGGTTTTCTTCCACAAAAACAACAACAACAAATCTTTCTTTAAAAAAAAACAATTTTTATTTTGAATTGCACATGGTCAAGTTTCTCAAAAATAAAAAAAATCATAAATATTAAAAATAAACAAAAAAATGAAAGGCATGATTTTACATCTTTAAATATAAAAATTCATGGAAAATAATATTTTTGGATTTAATAACCCATTTAAGAAATCCATGAGATCTTGGTCTATATTTTAAAAATATCAAATAATTTATTTTTTTATCCTAATATCAAGGATTATGAACTTATACATAAGATGTATTCTCGATAATAAAAGAAAAAAAAATACAAAAAATATGTTTTGATTCTAAAATGGTTAGGTTTTAACCTAATAAGATAAAGATCTCCTTACCAAGAAGAACTTATCTTAAACCTTAAACAAATCAATGGTTAGAAACAACAACAATACCTTAGTATATATTAGACAAATAAACAATACAACTTATTTTAGGTAAGATATACTGAGGTGATATGTCCTCTCTATATATAATTTGTCATTCTATTCACACTATAAGACCAGTTAAGATTTTTAATTATTAAAATACTAAGTGACAACTTTATCTTTTTTTTAATGATAAAAAAATTCTTTATTATTTTTCCATTACTAAAAAAAATTACCGCGATGTTGCACAAATACAACATTTATCATTCTCATTTAGTATGTTTAATAATATTATTATGGTCTAATTTAGCCCACTTTGAAGATAACTCAAAAACTTTATTTCTCATTATATAAACCATGTCAAGTTTATGATTGGATTATTCATATAATTTATCCAATTAAAACTGAACTGATTTGATTAAAATTAATTCAATAAACACAAAAATTATAATTTTTTTCACTATTAAAAAAAAATAAAATCAAATGACTAATGAACTAATTCAATAACCCAAGCCCCAGTAAATCCTAGGAACCGATTTGCAATTATGGATATGATTACAAAAAGTTTTTTCACTATGGAAACCTAATTTGCAAATGATTAAAATCTCAATGGCAAAATAGCAAAAACAAAATGTAAAGTGAAATCACAAAAAAGCCCTTCAACTTCTAAATTTTCCAATAATAATTTCCATCTCAAACTGGCAAAGAAAGTGCCAATCGAGAAATTAGGTCAAACTTGCAACAATTATCATTCCAAATAAACTAACTCCTCTTCTTCCCAAGATCTGTTCGGCCCTAATGCTTAGCTCTGTTGCACTCACAGATTGACTTATGGTTTCCTTTCTTGTGAAACAAACCAGTAAATTCCTTTCTTCTCTTGTATTTTTTGTACCCTAAAATTTTATTTTTTGAATTGACAACATACAGTAATTATCCTTTTTCCAGGGATTTTAAGGCTGCATTATTTCTGGTTCTGCTGCATTTGCACGTGCTTGGTTTAATTTATTGGGTTTTGAGCTCCAAAGTTTCTTGCTTTACTTGTTTCTTGCCCAATTTGGACACAGTTAGGGTTTAATTTATGAGGTTTTTGAGTTCCAAAGTTTCTTGCTTTAGGGCTATGGCTTTATGGGGCGTGCCTAGTTTTATGGGTGGTATATGTTTTGACCATTACAATGGTGGCATGGTTGGTTAGAAACAGAGTATTTCAATTACTGAATGTTGGTTTGTTGGATTGCCTTTTCATGTCATGGTTTTTTATGTCAACCACTGATGTTTGCTTGTTAGAAACTATTTGATTTTTTTTCTTTGAAACTTGTGCTTATGGATGCAAAGTTTGTTACTCTGGACTTGGAAATGGTTGAAATCGGAGAGGATTGGTCTTTTGGTTTTCAGCAGCAGATTTGTGTTTTTTATTTCAGGTTTAGATTTACAGGGTGAATATTTGTGAAAATTGCTCAATAATTCTTGTAATGTGTTTATGTGATGCCGATTCCCTATTGTTGTCTGCGATTCATATACCAGTGAAGCCTACAGTAAATGTCAATTACTCTGACAGTACTTCTCTTGTTTTCCAAGTTAATCATAGTTCTTATTTATGTTCCACCTGTACAAATCTGCAGAGCCCGTGTGGATGTGAGAGTTGAAAGTGTATTTTTCTCGGGGCTTGTGGAAGTTCTGCTTTTCAGCCTGGTCATCTAAATTGAGTGATGGAGTGCAACAAAGATGAGGCCTTCAGGGCGAAGGGCGTTGCAGAGAGTTTGATGGTAAAGAAGGATTTTCCAACAGCCCGTAGAATTCTGCTCAAAGCCCAACAACTTTATAAGGATTTGGAAAACATTTCTCAGATGCTAACTGTTTGTGATGTGCATTGCACTGCCGATAAAAAACTGGTAGGGACTGACATGGACTGGTATGGCATCCTTCAGATTGAAGAGACAGCTGACGAAGCAACTATTAAGAAACAGTACAGGAAATTTGCCCTCCAACTTCATCCTGACAAAAATCAGTTCCCTGGTGCTGAATCTGCATTTAAGTTAATTAAGGATGCCCAAACAGTGCTTTTGGACAAGGGAAAACGGTCCTTGCATGATATTAAACGCAAAGCTTCTATGAGTAAACCTGCACCACCATACCGGCCACCACAGAAGGCAACCCACTGCTCAAACTTTACTGGCTTCAATCCTCACTACAGGCAATCACAACAGCCAGCCTCTCAACGTGATTCCTCTAATGGCCGGCCGACTTTCTGGACTGCCTGTCCATTTTGTACTGTAAGATACCAGTATTACATAGAAATTATTAACAAACCTCTTGTGTGCCAGAGTTGCAACAGATCCTTTTTTGCATATGAAAGGAGTGGACAGGGGCTTCCAACAGAACGTAACTTGAATCAATCATCATTTCCGCAAAGGAAGAATATCCCAAATCAGACTGCTAGCAATGTGGGGCTGGGACGCCAAGAAAATCTGAACACTGTGCCATCTAAAACAGAGTTCCGTTCAGAAAAGTTAAATGGTAAAAGAAAGAAGAAGCAAGAAGAGGAGTCCAGTGAAAGTTGCAACACTGAAACTGATTCTGATGAAGACTTGGCTAGTGAGGAAGATGGTGATTTTAAGGCTGAGGTGAATTTTGAATATAAAGGAGAGCGCCCAAGGCGATCTGGACGGCAAAAACAACAGGTTTCTTATAAGGAAAATCTGAGTGATGATGAAGACTATGTGAGAGATCAAAAAATGGCCAAGTTGAGTGGATCGTTCTGTGAAACTGAAGAGGAGAATGCGAATGAAATGAGGGAGGATGTGTCTTACAAAGAAGATCAATCTAGAATAGCTGCTGATGTGAAAGATGAGACCATCCTGAAACCAGAAGAAAGTAAAGAAATCAAGGACACCGAGAATGTGAAGGGAAAAGAAAAGGTAGAAGCAATTTTCTGTCAGAAAAACTCTGAGACTCCTATTCGCTTGTCATCAGATTCAACCTCACAATCCGCATCAGATCCGGATTCATATGACTATCCCGATCCTGATTTCCATGATTTTGACAAAGACCGGGGTGGAGAGTGCTTTTCAGTGGGGCAGGTGTGGGCTGTATATGACACCTTGGATGCCATGCCTAGATTTTATGCTCAAATCAAGAAAGTTGTCTCTCCTGGGTTCAATTTGCGGATAACCTGGCTAGAGGCATGCCCAGATGATCAGAATGAAGCTGAATGGGTTGAGGAGGGCTTGCCTGTGGCTTGTGGTAAGTTCAAAAATGGAAAATCTCAATACACTGACAAGCAGCTAATGTTTTCTCATCTGATTGATTTGGAAGAAAGTGGCCAAAGAAACACATACAAGATATTTCCTAGAAAGGGGGAGACTTGGGCCCTCTTCAAAAATTGGAATCTCAAATGGATATCTAATGCAGATGCTCATCAGGACTATGAATATGAGTTTGTTGAAATTTTGTCGGAATATGCTGAGGGTGTTGGTGCGCGTGTTGCCTTCTTGGGTAAAGTGAAGGGCTTTGTGAGCCTTTTTTGTCGGATTAGAAAGGAAGGAATGGACGTGTTTGAAATTCCTCCAGCTGAACTGTTCCGGTTCTCCCACATGATTCCATCATTCAAACTGACAGGCAATGAAAGAGAAGGTGTGCCAAGGGGATCTTTTGAACTTGATCCAGCTTCTTTGCCTAAAACAATTTTAGAGACTGCCAATCCTGAAGATCTCAGAGAGGAGGTTGGCAATGCTCATTGTGATGGATCATGTTCGAGATCCTCAGACAAAGCAAAACCTGAAGAGGTATGTGAATCAGGTACTTCGATGCATCAGCCTGACACAAAAGGGACGTGTCTGCTATCTAAGGATAATTGTGGCAGCATCATGGAAGATTGCAGTGCCAGTGCCGTAGATGCTATTGAAATTCCAGAATCAGAATTTTTCAACTTTGACGCAGAGAAATCCATTGAAAAGTTCCAGGTTGGTCAGATCTGGTCACTGTACAGTGATGAGGATGGCTTGCCAAAGTACTATGGTCAAATTATGAAAATTCAATCTGACCAAGGTTTTAAGTTGTGGTTAAGGTGGCTTACTCCTTGTTCGCTGCCGAAAACTGTGATTCAGTGGCAAGATAAGAAAATGCCTACTTGTTGTGGAAGATTTAAGGCAAAAAATGGAAAACTAAACTACTATTCTTCTACCAGTTCCTTCTCGCATCGATTAGCCGTAGAACTTGATGGTAAGAGAAATGAATATACCATTTTGCCAAGGAAAGGTGAAGTTTGGGCTCTGTACAAGAATTGGTTCCCTGAAATTAAACATTCTGACTTGGAGAATTGTGAATATGATGTGGTGGAAGTCCTTGATCAAAATGATTTGCAGATTAAGGTTTCACTTTTAGAACGTGTAAGCGGTTTCAACTCAGTTTTCAAGACAAAATTAATAGGGCTGTCGGCTCATACACAGGAGGTTCTCTGTACTGAGCTGATTAGATTTTCCCATCAAATTCCTGCTTGTCAACTGACAGAAGAGAGGGGTGGCAGTCTCAGAGGCTTCTGGGAACTTGATCCTGCAGCTTTGCCAGTTCATTATTTTGACCTGATTTGAGATGATAGTTGATTAGTCAAATGCTGTATATTTTTGCTAGACCTTCTGTATCATGCATGCTTCACTAGTGATGACATTTCTTCTGTCAGGTTTAACCAATGCTTCGACCATGTCCTAGATTTTAATCTTGAAAATGCTCAGGAATATGCCGAACTCGATGTTTTCAGCAGTGTATGCTCTTTTATTACTTGTCATCCTGCTTTCACTGGGGAAAGAAGCCGCTGGCCTTTTGTATCAAGCTTGCATTCTGTTTATTCCCCGTTTATTGTCTCTCCATTGTTGATCTGCAACTTGGTCAGTTGGGTGACGAGTCACCGCCAGGATTAGCTAATTAGCCAAAGCTATGAAAGTTAAATTTTCTTCACTTGGTTCATTTTGCTTCCTATTAGGGTGTGGAGGTTGTCTGTTAGCAGTAACATCCACTTATATAATTATTGTCATCGAGATCTCTTTTTGAATGCTTGACATGCTTCATTTGTGCTGGATGTCTAATCCCTTTAAGAGCTCTTGGGTGGACTTCATGTCCTCCATTTGTTTGGAAACGTTTGTCCCATGTTAGAATATTTAAGCTCATTTTACCTCAAAAGACGCTTTGAATGAGGCTGCGGGCCTTGCAAATGCATATTTAAATGTGGTGCAGGTGCAGGTGCAGGTGCAGGTGCAATGCAATGGTTATTCTATATATTGACCGGGTAATGGAAAGCTAGAAACTCCCTGGCGTTTGATGTTTATCACACAGATCTTACTTTATGCCTTGATTTATCTACGACTGGTTTAGAGGAATAACTGAAACGGAATAGTGTGAGTGCGCATTCAGTGGTCCAAGTAGCACCGGAAACCCACTCCCCAAAATTTTCATGAGATAAAAACAGGGGGTGCCTATTTTTTACCGCATGGCTGCTGGAGTTGTCATTAGAAATGCAGAAGGCCAACTCATAAAGCGGAGATTCATTAATAAGAACCAAGTCAGATGTAAATTTGTTCCTAAAATATATGCTCTGAATTTATTCATAAAATATATGCTGATTAATTTTACAAGATTATGTATATCTTTTAAATTATATATAGGATCAAGCTGAGATTTTCAAGGGAAATACTAGATATACAGAAATATATTATGGTAGATTAAAGTTCTGGAGCATATTATTTCAGAGAATCAAAGTTACTAGACGAATCTTATCAAATCTACCAGACTAGACATTCATATACTGTTCGGGATATATTTGGAGCTACAGGTGAAATTGTGTTGCAATTAAAGTTGGGCTATAAACAATATATCTCAAGCTTTCCAAACATATATAGTAGTTCCAACAATTCATTCATACAAGAGAGAATGATGTGTTTGAAGTTATTAATTTGCCAAAAATATATGAAAATTGAAGATTCGAGTAACATGGAGAAATTTTAGCATAAAGATTGTTTTTATTACCCTTATTTATTTATTTATTTATTTATTCTTAAATAATTATTTTTAATTTGAGTTTGTTATGGCTCATTAGAAATTGTTTAGAGGTTTATTTTATTATTAGACTTATGTTAGTTGATTACTAGTTTAAACCCATTATTTTGTAACCCAAAACGAGTCCTTTAAAGTTAGTTAGAGGAAACTATATTATGTTTTTTTTGCTACAAATTTGAGCAGCAAGATGAAGAATAAACGTGAGTTTTCTTTTTGTTTATTTGTAGAAAAACAACCTTTCTTTGCAAGGACAAAAATCATACATTGACTTATTAAAGATTAACTAGTTTCGTGATGTCATTCACATACTTAGGGTTTTTATATACAAGGTTATCTCTAGATTCAAGTCTTTTTTCAATATCTTTGGTTCTTAGGTATAAAGTTGCTTTTGGGTGAGGATTCTATCAAATTTAATTTTTAGCTTTTCGAATTGTTATCTACTTCGTTAGAGATTATTTAACCACATGATCAAGATTTCTATATTAATATTAAAAGCATGAATTAAAATGCATTTGTTAACATAGTACACCGTGTTAACAAACACATCTAGTTTTACAGGTTTATTAGGTTGCATCAATGTTTATAAATCTAGGAAATTACAAAAATCCATGTTTTTTTTTTTTTTTTTGTAGTTTTCATTTTGTCTATGTACAAGTTGGTGGCTTATCACTATGCCCATTAACAAAAAAAAAAAAAAAAACTAAGACTCCTATTGAAATTAGTTTACAGCCTGAGATAATCCATTGGATTTTAATAGTGAATTCCCAAGCCTTTTATTTGGATTTTGTTGCTTTCATTCAAACGTCTTTAGACATTTGATTTGCCTCCTTTCCCACTCAAAATCACTGCGCAGCATATTAATAAAGAACTCATGCTCTTGTTGAAATTTTTTGGCACGTGATTTAGCTCCCTTCTATCTCAAAATCATTGTGCATGCATAGTCATTGTGTATTCTTACAGTGGGTTGCCAGGACTTTTATCGTTTAATAGTGAATCATTCCCACTTTGATGTGTTTCTCTTCTGATATGAACTTACTTAGATTGAATATATTTCTCAAACTATATATCACATAGAGCTAATATTTTACAGAGAAATACTAGATATATAGAGATGTATAATGGCAAAATTTTAGGTAAAATAGAATTCAGGAACATATTACTTAAATTAGTTGAAGTTTGAACATATCTCTCAAACTATATATCACATAAAGCTAATATTTTACAGAGAAATACTAGACATATAGAGATATATGGTGGTAATATTTTAGATAAATTAGAATTCAGGAACATATTACTTAAATTAGTTGAAGTTCATATTACTATTTTGGCATATTTATTGACAAAGTGTTCTTTCTTGGCTATTTTAAGCCCAATCAGTCCATACCTGTAATGAGTTAATTTTGGACAGCAAAAGAAGATTAAATGAGGCTTATTTAGGCTCTAAACTTGTGCATGAGCTTGGGCTATAACGGCTTCTAACTTGTGCATGAGCTTGGGCTATAACGACTTCTAATGTGGCTTGGATTCATTGAAGAATTGAAGTCTTTTCTTTCCTAGGATATGTGTGGTGGCTAGGGACTCTATATAAATACTTTAGTTTCAGTTATCTTTTATTTCTTTTGGTTCTCTTTAAGTTTAGGAAGCTTAGTTTTTCATTCTTAATTTATGCTTTTAGGTTTGATAAATTAGCTAAAGTCCAAGGCTTGTTTGGGTCCATACTTTTAAGATTATTAGTATAGATTTTGAGTCAATTTTGTAAGTGGATCAATTTAGTCAACAAGAGTAGATCCATTAGGATTTTTATTTTCAAGAGTATAAATGCTCGTTGCAAGGAAAAAATATTAAGACTTGATAATAATATTGCCGCTGAATTTATTCAGCTTATGTGAGAGAGATTCTTGTATTCTTTAACTCTTTAACAAATTAAATTGACTTATCAAATATTAATTGGCTTCATGATGTCTTGCTTATACTTCTCGTTTGTAAATTGGTATTCTTAGGGTGAAAATTCTTATTCCAAATATACTGGTGCTTTGTGATATGTCTCTATTGTGTCACACTTTTTTCAGATCTATTTTGACTTTCTAGGATTCATTGTCAATCTTGTTTTGTGTTGTGTGACCACAATGATTATGAGATTTGTATTAGTTGGTATCAGAGATAGACTTTGAAATCAGGTTATATCTTTTTGAAAATTTCATTTCTTTGTGGTCTATAAGTTTAGTTGTGTTTTTCAGTCTCTTTTTCTCCTTTTGTTTTCAACATCTTAGTATAAAAAAAGTGTTGTGTCATCTTTTTTTATGTCCCTAGAAATATTAGTAACAAAAAAATTTTAAAAAAGGAAGAATAGATAGTAGAAGTCGTAAAATACTTGAATTAAAATATGGGGATATCTTGAGTTTAAGTCCCACTTTTAGATAGCTAATTCTTTCTTGCACCCGCTCGATATGTAGTCTCTTTTGAAAGGAACAAGATGGGTTCTCATCAATCAAAAAACTGATGCAAAGTGGCATAATCTGTCACTAATTATGGAGAAGACTTAGGAGAATACAAAGATTGTTAGAGTACAATATAAATCAATTCCAATTTCACCCAGAAAGAAGCCTTAATGATAATTGATGACATTTCACCATTTTAGACTAAGTTTTTGACTTAGGAAACCGCCCCTCCATTCCTCAGCTATGCTTGTGGCATATGAAAATTTGGTTTGGCGTCAACAACCTTTCTTTCTTCTTTCTTTTCTCTCCCCTCCTTGATTTTCGCGCTTGAATTACAAATTTTATTCAAGCTCGTTTCAATTTTGTCGTGAAAAGCACAAACAATAGAGAAACCAAATCAAACCACCTTAAAATCACTTCAAAATTGATATGCTAGTTATTAGGAGTGAAATCTCACTATACATTAAATTTGAGCTCCTTTTGATATCGTTTGATTGGGGGTTTAAATCTTGAGTTAAATTATGTTGCAAACTTATCATACACGGTTGCTCGATACCTAGGCATAAGATAGAATGAACCATAAACGTAGATATCTTTTAATTAGGTATAAGGGTACTACATAATAAATTTAAGGTTATTCTGATATCGTTTGGTTTTGGTTTCAATTCTGATGCTTAAAATTACATAATAGGTCAAATTTATGTCAAGTTACAAAAACATGTTTGTTAATATTTTTTTTTGACCTATTCAATTTATTTCTATTATATATGGGTTATTTAGGTGTCAAATAAGTGTTTTAATTAATTTTTTCTTCTGTTATATTTTGAGTCTTTGTATCATCCATATTTCACATGAATTTGCTTTGCTACTCATGAAATCATAATCATAATTTTGTTTTGTTTTGTTTGCTTTTAGTATTTTATTGATTCTTGAATCTCTTTATATATATTTAGATTGCATTACAATATCCATTGACTTTGGTTCATTGATTTTCAGTTTTGAAAGAACTGCAAAAAGGTAAAATGAGAGGTAAAAGGCAAAGTGAAAACAATTTAGTGAAAATCCTTGAATTTTATGAAACACGAGAGTTGTGAGGAATATTTTTCTTGCTACCAATCAATTTTTACAAATTAAAAAATGTCTAAAAATAATGAGTCTGCGACACCGAAAAAGGATAACATCTTTCAAATGCAAGCTTTTGCCAAACAACTTGAGATGCTAACGATGATGAAGAATCTAAAAGATGAGATGGCTTTAGTGAGACAACAAAATAGTGGGACAAATGGATTGAGAATGGGGGCTCATTGGAGAGGAAACACAATATGAAGGGCCATTCAGAATGTTAAAACTGACTTTATTGATTTTATGGATGAAAACACAAATGTAGATGATGATGACTATGACTATGACTTTGCATTTATAGGTAATAGAAATTGGTTTGGGCATAATTGAAGCCGAAAGAATGTTAGTTTCTGCCAGGGTGAAATATTTAGCTAGAGGGAAAATTGGGGTCACTTAAGATGAAAATACTTGGTTTCCAAGGAAATAATAATTTAGAGGATATCTAGTGTGGGAAAAGATTAAAGGTGAGGCCTTGTTTATAAAGCGTACACTTGAGGTTCAGGTCAAGGAAGATGATATTGACTAGCAAATGGATAACATCTTCCAAACGCGTTGCCATGTACAAAACAAGGTGTGTAGTTTTATTATAGATAGTGGAAATTATGCTAATGTAGCTAGTACTACCCTTGTTAGTAAACTGAACTTGTGTACTATTAAGCATCATAAACCTTATAGATTGCAATGGTTGAATGATTGTGGTGAGGTGAAAGTGACTAAGCATGTCTTGGTTCTATTTTCGATTGGAAAGTATGTTGACGAGGTTATGTGTGATATGCTTTCAATGTATGCAAGTCACATCTTCATGGGGAAACAATGGTAGTTCGATAGAAAAGTGACACATGATGGGGTTAGAAATAGATATGCTATTGCAAGAGATGATAAAACCATCACTCTTATATCTTTTACACCCAAACAAGTGTAAGATGATAAAATAAAGTTTAAAAAAAGAACATGAGAACATGGGTAGAGAAAATCAAGGTAAGGAATAAGGTGAGAGAATACAATTAGAATCAACCATAAACAAAAACACTTCTCTCACTACCCAAAACCATTCACCCCCTTCCAAAATAAACACAAATTTGGACAAGAATGGAGGTAAGACCGAAAAAGTGAAGAAAGTAAGTGAAAAAAGTGTGAATTATATGGAAAAACTAAAGAAACAACTCAATTTTTATACTAGAAAAGGTAATGTTAAATCTACCTATTATTCAAACCAACTGATAATCCTACTTGTTTACAAGAAACTTTATTTTAATACTAACAAACTTGACCCTTCTATTCCTAGTGTTTGTGTTTCTTTGTTGCAAGAGTTTGATGATGTGTTTACTGATAAAATTCCTAGTGAATTGTCATCGATAAGAGGAATCAAACATCATATTGATCTTGCACTTAGCGTATTGATTCCTAACCGACCAGCCTATTGAAGTAATCCTTAAAAAACAAAGGAGCTTCAAAAACAGGTAGAAAATTTGATGACAAATAGGTTTTTCTTTGAGATGGATGGAATGTCTATAACTCTTGTACCTTTGACACTTAAGCAAATATATGACGAGCAACTAAAATTTAAAAAAGGGAAGATGACTGAAAATGAGAGCTTATATGTTAGGAAGACCTTCTTTGCTAACAAAGTTTTTTCGGGCTATGATGTTGATGTTATGTTTTTTGGCTTGGTACTTATTTGTTTTATTTAGGGGATGATCTTCATATTATATATTCAATCTGTATATTGTATTGAGCTGAAAATTTACAAGAAGATACTAAACGCATGGTTAATCGAAATTCAGGAACATATTACTTAAATTAATCTAAGTTGCTATGTAAACCCTTGGATTTTTTTTTATATAAAATTAATGAGGGAAAACTTATACTAATTTAGTAAAGTGAATATTTAAATCATGGGGATGATGATAGATGTGGAAAATTGGAATAAAATGTTTATGTATAAATTTTTTTAAAATGAATTATGAAAAATGGCCAAAAAATAAAAAAACACAAAATTGCAAATAAAAACCATATGAAAGAAATAAAATATGAAAGAATTATGATGAAATGTAATTTAAGGAAATTCGATATGGCCTGGTTTAAAGTTAATAGAAATGGGTGTTAGAATATAGGAAAGATTTACCTGAAAAATATAAAAGGTCTAAAGGAAGGATGTAGATGGAATTAATTAAATTGTTATCTATAAATATCTACACTTGGCCGGCCATATGAAGAAAGAGGAGAGGAAGAGAGATTTCTAAAGAAATCACTAGAAAATGTAAACCCTCAGTTAAACTATTTAGACTGTATAAAATATGTAAACCTTCACCTAAATGTAGGACTGAAAGTATAAAGACTTTCATGAATAATAAAAATTTGGGATGAAAAGAAATGGATAAACTAAAGAAATAATAAAATATATGATGTGAAATGGATGGAGGACTCCAATGAATAAATTTAAGGTATTGTTGAAATTGAAAAGAGAATTATAAATTTTTTATTCAAAATTCATAACATGGACAAAACTAATGACACGTTTCGAGGGACAAAAGATTAAGAGAAAAATTAGAAAAAAGATTCCAAGAAATTAGTGTGGTAATAAAGAATAAACTATAAAAAATGATAGTACAAAGCAAAGGTAAGAGTGATAGTACGAGTACCAGTTAAAGATCGATAATGTTATCATAAAATGATAATAAATTTGATAATTAAATAAATTAAATACATATCAAATAGATGTATTTTGAATTAGGAAATTGTCCCAAGAAATTTGTGGGACAATGTACATAAAATTAGCAAAAAAAAAACAATCGTGTGAAAAAGTACCGGGAACCAAACAATTTGTACGAAAAATACCCGGAAGCATTTATTAATGGCAAAATGGTAAATATAGGAAAATTTGTTCTCAAAGAGGTTCTAGAATTCACCACTGACAGAAGCCTTAGGTGGGGAACATTATATATATAAAAAATAACATAAATGCCTTTTTTTGGCATAATAAAAGTGATTAAATGATTGAAGGGTAATGTGGTCTTTTACCATGTTTTGATATATAAATATGTAAATCAAACAAAAAAAAAAGAAAAGAAATAAAGAAAGAACCATAAATGAAGGGAAGCCTGTAAGGAGAAAAAAAAGAGAGAGAAAGGAGAATATAAGAGAAAAGAAAGATATTGTTTGATGGGTTTCTATGGTTATTGATTTTAAGTTTGTTGAAGTTTTAAAGATGGAGTTTAAAGTTTGATTGATTTGGGTTAATCATTAAGTTTGATGATTGATATATATGAGTTTATTTTTTTTATTTAATTGATTTTGGGTTATGTTGGTAAAAATAATGATTTGAGATAGATTTGTTGAATTGATGTGTAATAAGTGTTAAGAAAAATTGTCATAAGGTTGTTGGAAAATCTAGACAGCTTGTGTAGAGGTTGAATATGCCCAAATTTTATTTTGGTCATTGAATTGTAAAAATTATAGTTTGGTTTCTATACTTTGAAAAATATTAATTTGATCCCTGAACATTTTGGGAATTCTAGACAGAATATTTATCATGGTTTAAGGATGAATAATTTCAGTTTGGTAATGGATTTGTGATAATCTCAGTTCGATCCCTGGATTTTGAGAAATTACAGTTTGGTCCCTAAACTTTTTTAAAAGTACAAGTTGACCCCAAAAACAATTTAGATATTATGGATGGTTTAAATTGTTGCTGGAATTATGGAAAATCTGGTTGGAAGTTAAAATGGATCAAGTTTTAGTTTAGTCCTTTATTTGTGAAAATTATAATTTAGTCCCTAAACTTTGAAAAAAAAAGTAATTTGACCTTAAAAAAGGGGACAAGGAATTAACATGTAAAATTTGTTCTATGACAGAGAGTAATTGGATCTTTTAGATTAAATGTCATTTGTGGGGTACGATGAGAACATGTTGTGTTGTTTTATTAAAATCTATTTCGAAAACTAAATGAATATGGGAAATATGTTTTTTAAACATAATGTGAATATGATTGGAACGGTGAAATAGACATGTTTGGAACCATACGAAAAATATGGAGTATGAAGCTAGGATGCAGGTTCCTATTCTTCACCTCATCTGAATTTTAGGATTTATTACATAATTTTATCTCAAATATTTTGTTTATTGGATGTGTATTAATTGTTAGAAATGAAAAATCAAAGGGAGAAATAATATTGCAGATTGTTGACAATGAAAAAGATTATTAGATTTATTGATATCTGTAAGGGGATTACTAAATGTTGACAATTGAAAAGATTGTCGGATTTATCAGCATTCATAAAAGAATTGCAAAATGTTGACAATCAGAAGGATTATTGGATTTTTTGATATCTGTGAGGGGATTACCAGAATGTTGACAATCAAAATAATTGTTGGATTTGTTGGCATCAATTAGAGGAATGCTAGATTATTGACAATCAAATGAATTATTAGATTTATTGGTATTCGTGAGAGAATAATCGTAATAATAATGATCAGAAGAGTTGTCGAAGTTATGTCAATTGTACGAGATTATTTTTTAAATGTGAAAATTAGTTTTAGTGAGTTGAATTTGTGAATGATAGTTCAAGGATTTGAATTGTAATGTTGGTGTTAAATGTAGCCTTAAGAATGATATATGAATAATAAGCTTCATGGTTAAAATAGCAATTAAATATTTATATTTTATTGTTAAATTACATGTTCATCACAAGTTAGACAAGACTAATAGGACGTAAGGTTATGATCTTTCTAGTTGATATGATGAATTAATGTAATAGTGTATATTAGAGGTTTTTGTGAATGAGTATATAAATCAAATAACTTTATTATAGGTATTGTAATAATTAAAGGATTGTTAATTAAAATTATATTTAAAGGTATATTAATATGAATTTAATGTAAGATGCCGAACATATGTGTGTATATGTTCTCATGGGTTTGCATATTTTAATTGAATTATAGGTTATTAGTTGTTTATATTTTATATTATTTTAAATGTTTATGTTATATGATTGATTAAATATATGTTTGTGTATAATGCGATTTGAAAAGTATGATTGGTCTTGGATGAGATGTGGTTTAGGATAGTTGGATTAGGAATGAGATGTGAGAGCTGATTGTAATTGAGAGTATGAGTGTCAATAGCTTAGTATGTCTAAAATATAGGCGAGATGTTTTGGTAGAGACTTATATAATATACTTATAATTTAACTCATTAAAGTTGTGAATTTTTTTCCCCATGGTTTATAAATGAACTGTGAATAAACAATTAAATCTTGTTTTGAATTTAAGGATGTTACATGCAATTTCTGGCCTAATTAATCGAGACCTGTAATGGGTTATTTTTGGACAACAAAGAGAGATTAAATGAGGCCTATTTAAGCCATAAACTTGTACATGAGCTTGGGCTACAAGGGTTTCTAATCATAGTTATTAAACCTGGCCCCAACCCCGGCCAAGGGGCTGGATCCCGGGTTTCATAGGTCAACCCGGGTCAACTCGGGTCAATCCGGATCAACCCGGAAAAAAAAAATAATTAAAGTTTTAATATTTTATATGAAAATATTAAGAAAATCTATGTAAATATAGGTTATACTTATTGTAAATAATGAAGTTTAAAAAAATATTTTAAAAAGTTTTTTATCCCACATTAAAAAGATATTATGTTAAGCTTTTAAGTTAAAGTATTTAAACTAATTTTTTTTATCCCACATTGAAAAAACATAGTTTTTTTTTCTTGAGAACATAGAGTATATATACTAATGAGTTTCAAATCCCACATTTAAAAAACATAGTTTTTTTCTTGTGAACATAGAGTATATATACTAATGAGTTTCCAATCCCACATTGAAAAAATATAACTTTTTTCTTGGGAACATAGAGTATATATACTAATGGGTTTTAAATCCCACATTAAAAAGATGTTATGTTATTCTTTTAAGGTTGTGTTTGTTTCCTGGAAACTGGTTTCCGAGAAACCACTTTTCAAACTTTCCTGTGTTTGTTTGCCATTAGGAAAGTTGGTCAACGGAAAACACTTTCCGGTCAACGGAAAACACTTTCCACTCAAAGAAAAATTTGGCTTGGTTTCCAGGAAAGTGTTTTCCTTTTATTTTGGGCGGAAAACACTTTCCGGAAGTTGTGAAAAATTTAGAAATGTCATATTATTTATTTATTATATCAAAATTTGGTCCTCAAACTTTTGATTGCTATATATATTTTGTTTTGAATATTTGTTTTTCAATTTCATCCCTTAGAATTTAATTTTATATTAATTTTGGTCCTTATTTTTATAATTGTTATTTGCTTTTCCCTTATCATTTTTTAATTGAAATTTTTTATCTATCAAATTTGGTCCCCATTCTTTTAATTGTTACTTATTTTATTTGAAATAATTTATGAAATGTTAATTATTATTATTTTAATTTCTTCATCTTTTTATTTTTTTATTTTTTAGATTTGATCTCTATTATTTTGATTATTATTTATTTTATTTGAGATAATTTATGAAATTATATTTTTTTTTCAATTTCATTCCCATTCAACTTTTTAATTTGTAAGATTTGTTTCTCATTATTTTAATAAGCTTGAAAAAAAAATAAAACATTAATAAGTTATTTTACAGCTCATTTTCCATGACATAACCAAACACTGGAAATTGTTTTCCAACTTATTTTCCATTATACTACCAAACATCGGAAAATAATTCACTTTCTCAGAATTCACTTTCCAAAATGAAACTACTTTCCAGCAAACAAACGAGGCCTAAGTTGAAGTATTTAAACCAAAAAGTTTTTCATCCCACATTGAAAAAACATAATTTTTTTTCTTGGGAACATAGAATATATATATACCAATGAGTTTCAAATCCCCCATTTGAAAAAAAAACCCGAGTCTTGGCCGGGTCACGGGATGACCCGCCGGGTCGACCAGGTTTGACCGGGTCATTGCATTGACCAGTCTTTTGACAAACTTGGACCGATCCAACCCTAGGGTCGGCCGGGTCCCGGGTCGACTCGCCGTGCCGGTCCGGGTTTAATAACTATGTTTCTAATATGACTTGGATTCATTAAAGAATTAAAGTCCTTTCTTTCTTATAATATATGTGATGGCTAGGGGCTTTATAAATACTTTAGTTTTAATTGTCATTTATTTCTTTTGGTGCTCTTTATGTTTAGGCAAATTAGTTTTCATTCTTATTTTTTTTATGGGTTTGATTAATTAGCTAAGGTCCAAGGCATGTTCGAGTCTATACTTTCAGGTTTATTAGTATAGTTTTTGGGTTAGTTTTGTAAGTGGACCAATTTAGTCTAAAAGGATTGATCCTTTGAAGTTTTTATTTTCAAGAGTATAAATACTCTTTGTAAGGAAAAATTTTCAGACTTGATAATACTATTGTTGCCAAATTTATTCAGTTTATGTGAAATAGATTCTCGTATTCTTTGGTTATCTGATTAACAAATTACCATGCCTAACATAAAGAAGACCCTAAAAGTGTTAAGTTGATCCTAAGTGCATCTCAAATTCACCTTCTGTTTTTAGAGAAAAATATTAAACCCAAATTTTCAACAACATAGTCATAGCCGAATATTATGCATCCCCCTAAATTTAAATTTCATATTGTCCTAACTGGTAAAGGGAAGTATAAAAAGAATAGTATACAAACACTTTCCTTTTGACTGGGCTGGTATGAGGTGCTGATTTCAAAGAAGTTGTCTGCTTGAATGTTTCAAACCTATATAACACAATCAAGCAAGCTAGGGTGAGTTTAATAAGTTTTGTTTTTTTTTTTTTTTTAGGTTGGGTTGCCTCCTAATCAGCACTTAGTTATAGTCAGTAGCTTGATTGTTTCATGCGGCTAAGTTGGGGTAAGATAAACATCATTCCTATTGCCAATCAATTCCCTATTCACATAATGCTTCAGGCGCTATCATTCACTGTGAATGGTTCTTTCTCATCATAAGTAACCTCAACTACTCCAAATTAAAAGACCTTAACGACCATGAAGGACACTGACCATCACAGTTTAAGCTTATCGGGAAATAAACGAAGCCATGAGTAGGAAGAGCAACACTTGTTGACCAGTGAAATACTCCTTCGATGAGATGTGGTTTTCAGTTGAGTAATAAAAAGAGTTTATACTATACTTGTTTGAAATACCATTAGTGAATCCTCTAACCTGGATAATTATTTTATCCTTGTTTAATCCTTACATCAATATCACATCTCAAATCTCTCTTTATTATTACTATTGTTGTTGTTGTTGTTGTTATTTATAATTTATATAATTAATTAACTTCTCTGTGGTTCGATCCCGGTTTTGTCGGGTTATTTATTACTTTGACACTCCTGCACTTGAGAGAAGACATCAATCTTTTAGTCGTGTCACCCAACACTGCCCAATTGTATAATCACTTACATCACACATCAACTTAAACGGTAACTTCTAATCTGGTACTATAACTTTAAGGGTCGTCATTAACTTCTCTTTAAGCAATAAAAAGGCTTTCTCATATTTTTTTTATCAAAATGAAATTGGTTTTCCTTTATCAGCAGATTGTAAAGAGGTTTGGAGATTTTTGAGAAGTCTTTGATGAATATCTTTTATAAAACCCCGTGTGTCCATGGAAGCTCCTAATGCCCTTCACTGTCGTTGGAGGTGGAAGTTTCTCTATTACCTCAATCTTAGCTTTGTCTACCTCAATTCCCTTGGCTAAAACCTGATGCCCCAACATTATACCTTCCTTTACCATTAAATGACACTTCTTCCAGTTCAGTACCAAATTAATTTCTTCACATCGTTCCAAAACCAGGGCTAACTTTGCAAAGCAGTCATCAATTGAAGATCTAAATATAGAAATTTCATCCATGAAGACATCAATAATTTGCTCAACCATGTCTGAAAAAATGTCTATCATGCACCTCTGAAAGGTGGTCGGTGCATTGCACAACCCAAAAGGCATCTGTCTAAAAGAAAAGGTACCATAAAGGCATGCGAATGTGGTCTTCTCTTAGACCTCTAGTGCTATGACTATTTGATGGTATCCTAAATAGACATATAGGAAGTAGTAGTACCTATGCACGACCAGCCTATCCAACGTCTGATCAATAAATAATAAGGGAAAGTGATCATTATGAGTGGCTTTGTTCAACTTTCGGTAATCCATACAAATCCTTCACCTAGTCATAGTTCTAGTTGGCATCAATTTATTATCTATATACATCCCTCACCATTGTCATTCCTCCTTTCTTCGGTATAACCTGAACAGGACTAACCCATGAACTATAAAAAATCAGATAAATTACCCTAGTATCTAACCACATTAGAACCTCTTTTCGAACTACCTTTTTCATTGTTGGGTTGAGTCTTCTTTGATGCTCCACCATTGGCTTACCTTTATCTTTTAGTAGGATTCAGTGCATACAAAAAAAGGGACTAATACCCCTGATGTTAGCCAATACCCACCTAATAGCTACCTTATGTTTTCTTAGCACCCTCAATAATTTTTCTTCTTCTTCACTAGAGAGTTCTGATGAGATGATAATTTGATAGGTGGAGGCTTCTCCAAGGTATGCATACCAATGGTGCTCAGGAGGTTGGAGTTCCAAAACCGGTGTTTGCTTAATGGTTGAATTTGGCGTTTGAGGTCCTTGTCCCAAATCCTTAAAATACCTCATTCGGTTAGGTTCAGAAGAGTCCAACCAAAATGCATAATCTGATATCTCAGCCTCTTCCACCATTGTATCATTAACCATACATGCCTCAAATGGTTCATTTTTTTGCTTGAACATGTCAATGACTAGGGAGTCCAATGCTTGAATACTAAAACAACTCTCACTTGCGTCTGAATGCTTGAGGGCACTAAACATATTAAAAGTTACCTCCTATTCATTCAACCTCAATTGTAGCTTTCCTTTCTATACATTTATCAATGCCTGTCCAGTGGCTAGGAATGCCTGGCTTAGCAGGATAAGAATTTTACTAACCTCCTCTATGTCTAGAATTATGAAGTAAGTTGAGAAGATAAATTTTCCTACTTTCACCAAACAATCTTTAATTATTCCTCTTGGGTGCTTTAGTGAACGGTCCGCTAATTGTAATGTCTTGTGGTTGACCTTGCTTCACCTAAACCAAGCTTCTTGAATATAGACAACGGTATATGATTAATACTTGCACCTAAATCACATAAAGCTTTTTCAAATATAGCATTTCCAATGGAACAAGGTTGTAAAAATCCCTGGATCTTAAGTTTAAGAGGCAATTTCTTTTGTGAAATTGCACTACACTTTTTCATAAGAGAAAAGTCTCATATTCCTATAATTTCCTCTTGTTTGACAAGATGTCCTTCAAAAATTTCACATAGCTTGACATTTCATCAAGAGCATCTGTAAAGGGAATGTTAATATGCAATTTTTTAAACACATCAAGAAATATAGAAAATTGCTTATTTAGTTTATTCTTTTTGAGTCGCTGAGGAATTGTAACTCTTGGTATCATCTCCTATGGTGGCTCAAGTAAAGTTTCTGATTTCTCCATGCTTTGAGGAAGGTTGGCCGATTGTACTTCTTGATTTTCTGTGCTGGAATTTTTGCTAACAATAACCAATTCTACTTCCTTTCCACTTCTTAAGGTTATGGCCTTGCACTCCTCTTTTTGGTTAACTTCATTTGTGCTTAGCAAGTTGCCTTGTTGTCTACCCGTGAGCATGTTGGTTAGTTGACCAACTTGAACTTGAGGCTGTTTGATTTTGGAGATTGATGTTGATTTCAGTCATGAATCAACTAGTGTTGTTTGCCATTTGTGTCATAACCTCTTCAAGTGTTGACTTCTCCTTTAGTGGTTCACACGATGATGGAATAGATGAATATTATTAATAATGCTGATGGAAAAAAAAAAAACCTATTGGTAAATTACAATGACATTTACCAACATAATATTTTCATTTGTATTTACCGATGGAAAATTTATGTCGGTAAATACCGAGAGAATTATGTAGATTTGAAAATAAAGAAATGAAAAAAAAATTATGTGTCATTATTACAAACAGAATTACCGAGAAAATATACCCGTCGATAATACTCATCGGTGAATCCGTCGGTAAGGTTTAAGTTATAACCTCACAAATGACGCCCCCTTCCCTCATTTCTTGTTTTTCTTCCTTTTTATTTTGTAGAAAACAACACACAATACCCCATATTTTGTCACAAATCAAGCTCTCATCATCATAAATCCAACCACTCTAATACTTAGTCTGTCAGCATCTATGTTCTGGTTCAATTGTTTTTTTAAGATTAGCCACATTTTTTTCCTTCAATTTTATGCCAAATTAACACCTGGGGTTTACATATTGTGTTTTGTATTTGATAAAAATTAATCATGCCAAACATTGCTTTATTAAAAAATGGGCTCAACCCGGCCATACGGGCTAGGATTCTTGGACCAAAGACCCAAACTCATAAACACAATCCAAAACAAAAAAACAAATGAAGATCAAAGAGGAAACATATTTAAATTCATACACTGTTTTGATTAATTTTAGTCCCTTGAACTTTCATTTTCTTGTAATTTAACCCCTTATTTCATCCAATTAAGCTTGTAAAAATTAAATCTAGTCCTTCAAAATTCCATTCTTTTCAATTGATCCCAAATTAATCTTTCAAACTTATTTTTCATGAATTAAGTCATCAATAAAATTAATTTGACCCATTAAAAGTCTAATTAAATCCTTACACTTAATTAATTCTTTTGATTTCAGCTTAAATTAATTTATAAACTTAATTAAACCTTTAATTATACCTATGATTAAATCAAATCAACCTATTAAAAATCTAATTAAGTCCTTAGAATTAATTTTTATCCAAATTCATCTAATTTTATAAGTTAACCTTGAATTTGCATTGCTTTTCACATTTAGATCTTTCAATGGTGCAATTGAGTTTCTAAAAAAAGTCAAAGATCCAATTTGGTCCCTCCATCTCTCATTTATGCATGTATATTATTCTTTGACCTATTCTTGCCAACCAAGTGACTTGTCTTCTTGTATTTTTTTTTTCAACATTTGTTTTTCATTTTTTCTTATTTTTATTTAAAAGAAAAGGATAGTTATGACACATAATTCTAATTGGAAACCATTGTAGGTAAGTGACCCAATTTACATACATGTCATTACTTATTCTTCTATTATTATATAAAAATTCCAGTGCCATATGGTCAGAATATAATACAAATTAACTCCTTACAAATCAAATAATTCTCCCACTTTTTAAGAGTTTAAAAAACAACATAAAACTCTTTGTCGTGTGTGAACCACTTTAACCTAACATCACTTAACTTCTCATTAAAAAATACCACGAGTCTCTTCTTATCCACCAGTCCCGACACCATAAGTATCACATTCAACCTTAAACAGTTTGTCAAAATCTGGAAGTGCCAAAACTAGAGCATTACTTAATTTTTCTTTGATCAAAACAAAGTTGCTTTTTTGTCTCTTCTCCCCAATTAAATTTGCTTTCTTCATGTATTCAGTAATGAGTGCCACAATATTACTAAAATTTCAAATGAATCGTTGATAGAAAGTAGCTAACTCATGGAAACTACAAACCTCATTAACCAATAACATAAATGTTAATTGCTTCAAGAATGTTTGTTTTTTTCTTTTTTTTTCTTATTCATCCACTAATGTGTTGTAGTCGGGCCTATGATAATGAGTGATTCTAAGTCGTCAGGTGTGAGTCTACCATAACTAGATGAGAATCTACTCTAGAAAAAATATGTGGATGGCTAACAAAAACATTTATGGACTAGTGGGATAGGTTAAGGCCCAAGAGAAGGTTTGGTCGCGCTAGGCTAAAATAATGTTTCAAAAGAGCTATAACTTTTAATCCGACTATTGAATCAAGCTCAAATTTTTACAAGAGTTTTTGGAGGTTATTTTCTGTATAATAGTCATTGTGTCGCTACGCGAACCATGAATCTTTAGATATAAAAAATCTCATTGAGGACCCCTGGTTATGCAATTTTTTGTGTTTTCCTTTTTTATTTTAAGATTTCTTGCTTATTTTGGATTTTATGCTTCTTTTCTTTGTAATTATAGATTTTTGTTTTTGTTCTCTAGTTATGATAGGGTTTCTGGCTTATTTAAGGTTTTATAAACCTCCTAGTGAAGCGAACTTCATTATCATTATTTTTAGAGAGAGTAAATTTGTGAATTTAGAGCTCACACTTACAGCTCGTTTCGACCATTTAAAATATTATTTGCTCTTTATTTAATTGTTGTCTTTAACTTCTGCCTGCATTATAATGCCTTCATAACCATTGCATGAATCTACCTAGTTTCTTGTGCCTCTATTTGCATCTCAAGTTCTGAACTAATTATTGTAATGAAAGCCTTTCCCTCTACTTTAGAAGCTTTAGGGTTGGATTCTCCATTCAAAGGTATAAAAGTATAATTCATATCATTCTTTCTAATCTTTTACAAATTATCTCTAACCAAGTGTTTAGCATCCACATCATATTTCCAAGGCCTACCAAAAATTAAACTATAAGCAACTATGGGACCGTTTGGAAACACGGTACAACCCGTGTTTCTAAAAATTTTGAATTTTTTTTACTTAAAATTAATATCTTTTTTTATTATTTTTGGATTGTTTTGATGCACTGATATCAAAAATAATATTTTAGAAATGAAAAGATATCATCTTGATGTATTTCTAGGTGAAAAACACTTTGAACTGCAACCGTTACCACAATCTTAAACAGGCCCTATATCTACCGCATCAAAATATATCTCACCCTTATACTTCCTAACCATATAGTTATGGTTTTAGCAACATCTTCCTAACCACATAGTATATCTCTCATCATCATCATTATATTTATACAATTTTTCCTTATCACACTTATCAGATTCACTCAGCTTGCCCTCGTCGTTAGAGGGTTCTAGCTTATATTGTCATTCAATCAGATTGACCAATTTCTGTCTTCTATAATAACTGGAATGGTGTCCTGGTTCTTCATATATAAAATTTTTATCTATCATTAGCATCTCATAAAGGTTATTCAGTTTGTTTATTTCAACTTGTTTTTTCAAAGTCTTATCAAGTCTAATAGTATCGGGCCTTACTAGAGTTGGCCTTGATGGTTATACTGTGTTCCTCTTATCAGTAAGATCAAATCTACATGTCTTATTATATTGCCTTCTAGAAAAATCATACCTATCAAATCTAATATTGTTACCAATTTCATTAGCATCTCAACCTTTAACTCCGTATTTCTCGCCTTAAAGAGCGTAAAAAACATTTGTACTCCAATCTTATATTGCATTGCTGGTTTTAACCCTCTCATAAACCTTACAACCTACTGATTCTCCATCTCTTAGAGCTTGTTACGTTCTGTCAGTTTTTGAAATTCAACGGTGTACTCACTAACAAATCTATTACCTTGTGAATAATCCTAGTATCTTTGAAACAAGTAATGCTCATAGTTATGACGAAGGAATCTCTCGTGCAACAATTGCCTTATATATATCTATGATGTAATAGGTTGTCTCTCTTCTCTTAACTGTGTATCTGTCTAATGTTTCCACTAGGAAGAAGCTCCACCTATCAAGTTATATGCAACCAGTTTCACCTTTTTCTATCTTAAGAAACTTAAGTACTCTTTAACCCTATCATATTCAGTGATCCAATCAAGGAATTCTTCTATGTCCAGATCTCTATTGAATGTCAAGATTTCTATCTTAATGCAAAATCATGTGTTTGTTGCAGTGGTTTGTCTTAGAATGCTAAGGCTCTATGACCCCTATTAAATTCATCTCCACCAAAAACTTCCACATGGACAACCGATTGTCTAAGTGAAGCTTCAGGAATAAGTCTGGGATTTGGCTACGTCAAGGTAAGTCTCTAAGCAAGTTTCTCTTTTCTTCATGATTCATGTTTGTGTTACCCATTAGCTGAGCTAGATCTGCTATGGTTTACTCTAAACAATTAAACCTCTATTCCAAATAATCTAGTTTTTGCTTATAAGCTTGCACAGTGCCAAGAAAGCCTTCATTCCTCCATCGTGGAGTGAGTTGCTACCATCTTTATCCATAAAAAAGCCAACCTGATTTATTATAAATTGACAAGGCATATAGCTTGGATAAACAGAACAAGGTAAGGTTATTCTCAAGGTAGCTATTTGTTATTCTCAATTGTCTGAAATTGATTTCAATGAAGTTTTTTCATTGGTAGCTTGTTTTGATATTGTTAGAGAAATTACTTCAATTATAGCTCATAAGGGGTAGTTGTTATACCAACTTGATATAAAGTCAACCTTTTTAGATAGCGAGTTGAAGGAAGAAGTCTATGTAGAGCAACCGTAAGATTTTGTTGTTAGTGGAAAAGAAGATAAGGTGTGTTTGCTGAGGAAGACATTAAATGGGTTGAAACAAGCTTTGAGAACTTGGTACAACCAAATTGAGAATTACTTCTTTCAAAATGGACTTGAGAGAAGCATAAGTTAGCCTACTTTGTATGTGAAGAAAAAAAGGAGAGAATGATGCTCTTATTGTTGCATTATATATTGAAGATTTAGTGATTATGAGCAGTAATGGAAGATGGATTGAAGATTTAGTGATTATCACTATGCCATTATACAGTTTTACCGACAGATTAATTCTGTCGGTATAAGGAACAGAAACCGTCGGTAAAATTATTACCAACGGTATCTCCAACGGATTTATTCTGTCGGAGTCATGATCGTCGGTAATTCTAATTCCATCGCCATTTCTGTCGGTAATAAAAAAAAACAATACCGATGGAAATGCCGACAGAAATACAAACGGATTAGCGCGCCAAAAAAAATAAATTACCGCCACCAAGTTATCGACGAAATATTTCTGTCTGTAAAATTCAATGGTAATTACCGACGGATATTTCGTCGGTAAAAGACTCGGTAATTCCGACCGAAATTCCGTCGGTGATTGTGGCACGGCCGTAAATATTGTAAATGATACTACAATACCGACGGACACATTCTCTCTGTAAATCCGTCGGTATAAATTTAAAATATTTTTTTAAAAATTATTTATTAATAGTTAAAAAACTTAAAACCAAATAAATTTTCATTAGACATTAAAAATGTAAAATTAATGTTAAATAATATTCATCGAAATATTCATTACAAATTTAATTAAATAAACAAAATTAAACTAATTAAAATAGCGGCAGAGCTGGAGGAGGAGGAGGAGGAGGCTGGTTGTTACCGGGACCGTACGTCAAAAAAGAAGCAGCACATGGATCATCACCCATCTTTGATATAATCTCCATGACCATTTGATGGAGGTGAGCATAATCCGTCGAGAGGCGTTCATATTGTTGTTTCAAGGCTAAAAACTCCTCTGACTGGGTGCTCGATACTGATGGAGAGCTCCCAACGGTTGAGACATTACGGGCCAACCGTAATTTTTTGGCTGTCGTGTTGGAGAGCCCGTAGACCTGATTTTTATCGGGTCTACTACATGATCCGACCTCCATCCACAAATCCGGATCGAAATCTGGTTAGGTCAAAAGATCGTCCCCATATCTCTCTCTCAACCGGCTATTATAGGTCTCCTGAATTTTTTTTAAAAAAATCATCATATTCAATTCAAGAAAATAATAACTTATGAAATAATTTGATTGATCGAACATACCACAAAATGCTGAGCACGGTTGTCCACGTACTGCTGCACCCCCTTTCGGCGGTCTTAACTCCGCACGTGCATCTCTACAAATAACTCCATTGGACTCGGCTCACGTCCAAGAGACGTAGCCTGTAAGGAAAAAAAAAGATTGCAAGTTAAATATATTTATAAGCTACAACAAATTAATTAACGATATATTTCATTTAAAATAATCTTACAATCCACTTCGCATGTGCGCTGAACGGGACGGAGCCGGCGATGTGCATGGTCACCGAACCATGAATTTCCCGGTTCCGGTTGACGACTCTGGATTGTGAGCGCCGTAAGAACCGCTGAAACGTCACGTTTTCAATATATGCCGCCCATATATCTCCCGAGATGAATGGCGGTTTAAATTCCCGCCAAACTGCCACCTCATTCCAGCCTTTAAGAACGTTGTCCCTCGCATATCTTTTCGCCTTTTTTGGAGTGTCATACCAAAAATCACGCAACCTACATCCATAGTAACTAATTAGAATTTAGAACATAAAATTATAAATCAAAAATAAATATTATTTTCGATGTTATCTAGTTGCCGCGTGATTCTCCCATACTCTCCTGACAACATTGTTGTCCGCGTTATCCCACTCAAATTTATTCTGTATGTATAAATAATTCATTGAAAATAAAAATAGTACAAGATATAAAATTACAAAAATTATTTATTAAAAATAAACACCTACCTGAAATCGCCGAAACCAGCATCGATATTAGGTCTCCACTCAAGATGTCTGGAGACATGACTCCATTGAAACAATGAAATCTCCATCGACGATTTCATCGCCAATGTAATTGTTCTGGCAGCCTTAATGTTTGTGAACCTAAAATTAAATAATAAAAAATTAATTATTTGTTCATAAATTATGTTATAAGTATTAAAAAAAAACTAAAACCTAAACAAACTTACATTGAATTGAGAGGTCATCCTTCCATTGTGCCTGGTACTTGCGGGTGAATTGACCCCACTGTGAAGGCACGTTGCTTCTGCGCTGTGAAACCGCGGTAGAATTGGAAGCATCACACGGTGGCGCAGATGCATCGCCGTGATCAACACCTAAGGAGATGTCCTCCTCGCTGCTAGAAGAACTATGTGCAACCGTCTGCTGACGACGTGCTGTAGATTTTATTCGACGCATTTACATAAATGTATATGAATTATTACATAAATTAACTTTAATTATTTTAAAAAAATTCAGCAACACCTCCTTTATACTAGAGACTACCCACAGTTTTCAAATCTGCAATATTTACAATAACCACAATCCATATAATCTCCATCAACATCATATATACAACCTAATAGCATTAGGAATTCAATCATTAATAAAAATTCGGCAGCACCTCCCCTATATTGGAGACTACCCACAGTTTTCAAACCTGCAATCTTTACAATAACCACAATCCATATAATCTCCATCAACATCATATATACAACCTAATATCATTAGGAATTCAATCATTAATAAAAATTCGGCAGCACCTCCCCTATATTGAAGACTACCTACAGTTTTCAAACCTGCAATCTTTACAATAACCACAATCCATATAATCTCCATCAACATCATATATACAACCTAATATCTATACCAATTCAACAATAACAATTATTCCAATACAAACAATAATATCCTAAAATTAATATAAAATAATTAAATTTAATTCTATATTTCAATTCACATTTATAACATAAATTCAACAATAACAATTACTCCAATACAAACAATAATATCCTAAAATTAATATAAACTAATTAAATTTAATTCTATATATCAATTCACATTTATAACATAAATTCAACAATAACAATTATTCCAATACAAACAATCATATCCTAAAATTAATATAAACTAATTAAATTTAATTCTATATTTCAATTCACATTTATAACATAAATTCAACAATAACAATTATTCCAATACAAACAATGATATCCTAAAATTAATATAAACTAATTAAATTTAATTCTATATTTCAATAACACTAAACAAAACATCCTAAATACAAAACAAACAATACACAAAACTAAAAAAACAATACATTAATTCAAAATAAATTTTGGATTAAAAAATGCTTACCTTAATAGTGTTGATTTTTAGATTTTATCTATAAAAATACACAAAACGAAGAACACCAAAAAAATAATGATAATTAAAATAAAAAAATACAAAGATAAAGAAAAATCATTACATACCTTTTAATAAGTTGAAAACTACCACCAAAACAATCAAATCTCTTCCAAAACTTAAACTAAAAATGGAGAGGAGAAGAAATAGAGATGAGAGCCAAGAGAAAAAATGAACCAAATGGCGGGGGGGGGGGGAGGTGGGGGGTTTTATATGCCAATATTTCCATCGGAATTACCGACGGAACATTAATTGTTGTCGGTGGCATTAATTTTCGTCGGTAATTCCGACGAGAAATAAATTGAAATGCGCACCAAAAATTTCAAAAATGCTACTTTTTGTTTTTATCCGTCGGTAATTCCATTGGAAATTGCTGTCGGAAATTGTGCCGCCGACAATTATGTCGGTAATAGTGCCTCTGACAGGCGTGAACTGCGAGATGTATGATTTCCGTCGGTGATTCCGTCGGAAATTGTGGCACAAGCTCGTAATTTTTTTTCCAACTCTCTATGAAATACCGACGGCACTATTCCGTCGGTAAAATAGTCAATATTTATGCGGCTTCTACATGAATTTTCTTCTATCCTCCTGCACACTTAGATCACACACAACACAATAACAGGAGCTGACAATTAAAAAAAAAATATTTCATGTTCCAAAATATTACGTTATAAAAATAAGGTTTAACAACATGTTTAGTCAGAATTTTCATCTTCGTCCTCAATTGAATTGTTATCATCCGCTTCATCGCGCTCTTCAATGTGGTTATCATCTTCTTCATCAACATTCTGTACTGCACTAGCAGAGCTCAAAACGACATTCAACTCCTCTGTGTCAACATCAACAAGACTATCGTCGAAAACATGAAATTTGAATTTTCTTCTAAGTCAATCGAAGGAGCAACTCGGTATGGTTTAACCAACTCACTAGCTTGAAAGACTTCATCTATCACACTTGTGTCTTTGTTCTCATCCTGAACAACCTCAACACGACCCCTGGGTTTTGTTTTTAAAACGGATAACCAATCAACTCTTGATCGGTCCCTTCTAAAGGAAGGGGTGTATGTGTAATAAACTTGTTGGCATTGGTTTGCGAAAACAAAGACGTCGTTTACGTTACGGTGTCTAGCTTTTGAGTTGATTTCAACGAGACCATAGTGAGGATCTACTCTGATTCCTCTGTCAATTGTGTCATACCAATAGCATTTGAATAAAAACACTCTATTCTACTCGCTATGATATTGCGGTTCCATGACCTCTTCCAACCTACCGTAGTAGTCAACTTCAAACTCACTAGAAGTCGATCCCTTAATACAAACACCGCTGTTGTATGTCTTTCTTCCATGCCCATATTCTTCAGTATGAAAGATGTATCCATTGACAAAATACCCGTTATAGCATTTGACTTTTCTTTCAGGGCCCAGGCTTAGTAAAGACAGTGAAATAGTAGCACTAATCCCCATTTGATAAACCTTATATATTAAATACAACAATAATCAATAAACAGATATTATGTAATATATATTTACGTACAATGAATTACATTGCAAGAGATTATGAGTTTGTGATAGGACTTACATGTGTTCTAAACCATGTGGCAAATTGTTCATCTTGCAATTGAAAGATCTGGGATTCGGTCAGCTGTGAGTTATTGGATAGTAAGTATCGTCGAAGTTGCCTGCAAGGTTGTTTCAAATTATATGAGTTTATGGTATCATAAAACATAAATAGTACACTCTTGACAAAGTTTATGTCGAACATCTACTTACTTAATAAAAGGTCTCAGCTCATTACAGTTAAATAGGATATAATTGTGTGCTTGTCTGAACTCTATTTCAGACAAATATCTTCCCCTCATGGCATTTTTAGGTGTGGGTCGTCCTGGATTAGAGAATATTGACAAGTTCCCACTTGAAGGCACTTCACCACCATCATCATGCCGTGGAACACGGTTAATCCTCGTTCTCAAATGAGGTTCGAAATAGTATGAGATAAATGTTGAGATCTCCTTAACAATATAGGCCTCACATATTGACGCCTCAACATGCGCCTTGTTCTTAACCTTTTTTTTAAGATTGAACAAGTACCTGTATATATATATATATATATAGAATTAATCAAAAATTATATATAAAAAAAAATAAAAAAAAACATTTAATTATGAATTACATAGCAACTGTAATATCTAACCTCTCGAATGGATACATCCATCTGTACTGGACCGGTCCTCCAACTTTTACCTTAAACAGTAAATGTACGGGTAGATGCTCCATTGAGTCAAAAAAT
>Ga0325404_1000149_pt1 | contig 65518 bp, 47 predicted proteins | sample PopdelMetagenome_18_FD_205664 | JGI IMG/M metagenome (GOLD analysis project Ga0325404, IMG submission 205664) | Populus deltoides microbial communities from Bellville, Georgia, United States - Xylem-Control-R1 | ecosystem: Host-associated > Plants > Phyllosphere > Stem > Wood/Secondary xylem...
CTCAAGAGATGATCAAAACTTCGATGTATAATAAAAATAATGAAAATGCCATCCTTCACAAAGCCGCAGGAGCCCTACTGCAATTCTCTCTCTTTTTTCAACAAGAGGACAGATTTGAAACGATAAAAAAGAGAGCTAAAATGAACATTAGACACATGTTTTGATTTAGAGAAACCCTTAGGACTTTCAAGAATTCCTCCATTTCCAGAACCTGAAGCTTTGGACATTGAGAATCAGGTCCAACATTCTCCTGTTTTTCAATCTCTTCAGTCTTCGTTATTGTTTCCTCAGGAATCTGTGCTTCGTCCTCTTTGTCCAGAGCAATTTCTCCACAGGGATTAGATATCAAGCTTTGTTCCGCAAAAAGCCGCCTCCTCGCACACAAAGCAACTAATTAGAAGTACAGTTCAATAAATACTTTTCATACGGTACTCTAAAAAAGTACCTCTCTTTCCGGTAACTATTATTTTTTAAGATTTTTAATAACGAAACTATTCTTTTAATTCTCTTTTTCAACTTTCTAGTTTTCAAGTAGGAAGAAACCTTGGGATAAATTGATGTAATTATTACATGGTTTGTATAGAAATGTGTTGGTAAGAGTAGTTAACATGGGGGTAATGAGATAATTAAAAAGAAAACCCCCACCTTTTATATTTTAGAGTTTTGGCCCAAGACTAAGAAATGGAGGATGGAATTTTACTTCCAAGTTATGAGTGAATTATGCTTAGAAATGCTTCTTCTATTTTGAATATATATATATATATATATATATATATATATATATATATATATATATATATATATATATATATATATCAGGGAGTCGCTTCACAAGTGCATAAACCATATAGGTGATTTATACATTCTCCATCTGGAATATTTGAAGTAAAAATAATTGTATTATTTTTTACATTTTGATCATGATATTTTTTATTTTTTTTATTGTTTTTGTTGAGATTATTATTCTTTTCAATTTAACTCTCAAATCAAAAATAAATTTGTTACAGGCCATTAATTTATTTTTTATTTTAATTTTAATCCTTATTCTTTTAATTTCTATTTTTATTTTGAATGCTTTTATGTTATTTATTTTTTTTCTTTTTTTTTTCTTTTAGCGTTTCATTGGGGGTTAGGCTTCATGATTTTTGCATGCATGGTACTCCTAGTCTGATGACTCGAGTCACGAGTTTGAAAAGTTAATGGGGATTGACTTTCTTCTTCTTTTTTTTGCTTATTTTCTTTTCCATATTAGTCATTAGATGTTTTTTTTTTAAAAAAAATGGCTTTGTGGTTTTATTCAATTTCTTTTATATCAGGTTATCCTGATCTCATGACCTAATATACGAGTTTTGTGGGTTAACCTAGACTGACTCGCTCTTTAATTCTCAAATTACATGTTTATTATGCTAGCTTAATTTGACTCATACAAGTTTTTTTGTCTGTTTTTTTATTTTATTTCATCCTTTTATATTTAATTGGTCGAAAATCGAACAACATTGTATGGATAAAGTTTTTTCCCTAGTTATCATGGCTGTATTTTTTTATGATTTTTTTTTGATATTGTTTCTTCTTTTTTTTTCATCTTATTTAAATAAAACTAACTTATATGGTTGATCAGGGCTAGAACACGGGCTATTCATTTTTTTCTTCTTTCATTAAAAAGCACTTACGACACTTCAACATTTTGCAAAAAAAATATAACACGAATCCATGGTGTAGCATGGGCCCTATTTAGTCCTTTGCTGATTGTTGATATTAATCCAGTTAAATGATGATTTATTGAAAAATAAATTACTCTTAGAATCAAAATTTCTTTAATTTTTATTTAGGGGTTTTTTTTATTTTCATCATGATTTTTTTTAGTTATAATCAAGTTAACTTGGAGAAAATTTTATCTTTTAATCAATTTAGAATATAAATAAAAAAACAAAAAAGTGGTTGGTGTGTGTGACACAAGTGCTAGCATATGGGATGCCTTTGCGTCTTTAGGTAGCGCGTGTGGAGGCTTCTTACAGACAAACATAGACTTTTACAGCATCATTTGAATCTTCTCAGCGTCCTCTTTATGCTTGGACGACGTGTGTTGCCAACAGACCTCTGGTTTGACGCTAATAGCCTTTTTTTCTATTGTTGTTTTCAAAACAGCCCATCTATTTATTTATTCTTTGGATTTAGTCACTGTTCTCTTGATTACTGTTTTTTTAATTTGATTTTTTTTCAATTCATTCTTTAATTTTTTCATCTGTCAGATTTGATGTCTATTTTTTTATTGCTATTTGTTTTGTTTTGAATCATTTTTTTAATTAAACATTTTTTTAATTTTTTCACTTAATATTTTGTTTCATTTTATTTTTATATCAAAGTTAATCTTTATTCTTTTAATTGCTATTTGTTTTGTTTCAAATATTTTTTATTGAGACTTTTTTTAATTTAATCCCTCGGCATTTTGTTGATATAGAAAATTCAGCTTTATAATATATTTGAGTTTGTCTTTTATAAAATAATCCTGATCTTAAAACTCGAATTATGAATTTAAAATATTAGTTTAAGTTGACTTATATCTTTTTCAAAGTCTTTTTTTATAATTTATTTTATTAGAAATTAAACTTTACTATTTTTTTCTATAAAATTATTCCAATATCATGTATCAAGTTATAATAAATTAATCCAAATATAACCGAAAGGACCCATCTTTATGACCCTCTACACCAGCCTAGAGTCCTAGACCTCAACAACCCAAATTTACGACCTTCAATCCAACGCTTCACATACCAAGAAAGCAGAACTTCAACTTTGACATGATCACAAGAAGCGTTGCAAAGCATTGAAAAAGGCCCTACTAACCTCGTGTGGTTTGATCAAATTTGACCACCCATGGGAAAAATTCTTTTCAAAAAGGTCCTGAGCTCAATTCAATTATGGTAGAAAAAGCTTCAAGGCATGCTAAATCCCCGAGAACTCAACTCAAGAAAGCCAGCCACTTGCAAGTACTAAGAACTTAGTTTGTTTATGAATATGCCATTTCTCTTATGACTTCAGTTCTTATTACAACTCAATAATTCATATTACTGTGCATAGAGATTATCACTAGGACAATACAGCACTACTGCTTCCATTTGACACATTCCTAACCTACTTCAGTTATAATTAGGAGACTCAATAGGGACATTTACAAATCAATTTCAGCATCTAATCAAAGAGGATAACCCGAGGTTGGCTCAAGAATCTGTAGGCAAGAAAGTGTCACCGTCCCATAATGTTTCGAGATTGATCAGGTCATCAAACTCGACCATCGCTTCTGAATTGTTTGCCCATTCGTACATAGCCTGTAAGATTTACAAATCATAAAACCAATCAGATTATCAAAAATGCGTTTGCTGCATCCCCTTTAAGCTAATGGTTGTCGTTGATTAAAGCCTTGCATTAAAGAAGGTTTCAATTAGGGATAATTCCAAGGTTACAAACTACCAATTCAGAAATTTTGAACATTTTCCCACTGATTTACATGTCCACAATTCATTTGAATCTTACTCTGCAGAGTGTATGAGGGCTCGAAATTCAAATCATTTCCCATGGTCCCAACCTAGTCCGCTTACCATCAACTGTTTAACATATTTTTACCAGTAAAAACCTGACTTGGCATAATATACTGAAGAGAAGTGATTTTAGTGAAACAACTACCCTTCACTGTTGTCTCTAATGCAAACAACTGTCAAGCAACTGCAAGGAAAACAAATAAAATAATAATCCGTTACCTTGGTCTCTTGGATCTCAGCAACAACATTGCGCAGCCTGTGATACTGTTCTCTTGCCTCCGGATGCTGATGCATGGATTTCACCCTTGCAAGGGCTATTTGTGATCTTTCTTCTGTTTGCTTTCTGCCTTCTTTAAGGAAATCATCATCGTCATCCTTTGAAGATACAACTTGCATGCTGGAACCCTCAGTAAGTGCTTCAGATTTGAAACCACGCAAACCACTTCCTTTTCGTCTCCAACGCAAGATTATTTTATCCAAAATGCCAACAGACCAGATTATCTTCCTATAGTTTTTCCTGACCTGGTGGCCTCGTACATGGGCCTTCACAATAAAGCAATTAGAGTTAGTTTTCAAGAGTTCTATGCTTCATGCAAGGAAATAACTTGTAAGAGAAAGTTGATTGTACATAGAAGTCTAAAATAAGAAAATAGAAACTATAAAATAAAGGGGGCAAGAGCAATAAATGCACCTGAATTTTAACAATTCGCTGCCGAATTATCAAAAATTCTTTTCTACCCTTCCAACCGCGGAACTTGTTCTGAATTCGTATTGCTGCATGAACTGGCTCATCATATTGTCCTGCCTTTTGTGACTTGACTGCAATAAGCGAAAGAGCACGCTCATGTGACATTCCAAATTTATCATCACCGTACTCTTTTAACTGCTTCTTTTGGAAGGACTGAACTCTGAAAACTTGATGAATACGAGCAGCAGCTTGAGTAGCATTACAAACAGCAGCTAATGAATCCTTCAGGGACAGTCCAATTGGTATGTCAGCATCTTTGACTGGAGTTTCATTACAGTCTGAAACTGTCAGTGATGCTGGTATTCCAGAACTTTCAGCAGCATCACCATCCTGCTTTTCCAAATTCAGAGAAGATAGGTGGGCACTCAAAGCAGATTCAGCAAGAAAGCCGGAAATCCCTTTGTGTCCATTAGCAGAAGCTAAGTCCGCAGGTGTTCTGCCTGTGGGATATTTGGGAGTTGGATCTGTTAATGCTCCAGGAGCAGCACCGAGATGGATTAGGGAAGCAACTGTTCGCTCTCTGATATTTGAGCCAAAGTAGAATAAATGAGTGCTAATTCAATAAGCATTTTGAAAATGGTAACCGACAAGAAATTGTAAGAGCCAATAACTGTGGATGTAACTAGATCCCAGCTAGGATTAAAGCTAGAATTGATGCCACTATAATTAATAATAGCATGCTGTCATTTGCAACATGATATTTGGTGACATCCTAACATCACCACTAATATATACCCCCGTGCATTCTAGGAGGTTTTCTGCCCAGTTTTTATATGAAGGTGGCTTGTTACCCTAGTTAACATTTTTCAGTAGCTTATTTGGTTTTAATATGGTACATTCATCAAGAATTCCTGTGTCCAATAAACTATCATGGTATAGTACCCCATGTTAATCCCCAGCTTGGAATATGAAGTGCAGAGAATGGAAAGGAAGACAAGGAAATGAATAAAAAACTCATTTCTCTCACCTGCCATAAGATGCTGCCCAATGAAGTGCGGTCCATCCATTAACATCGCGGAAATTGACACTTACACCAGCAACTATTGTAGGTTCCAGGGCCCATTCATAGCCAAGAGCAGCTGCAAAATGTAGCACCCCTTGGCCACCCTCATCTAATACACTGGGGCCTTTTCCGCCTTCAGCTACCTTCTGCAAAAGCCATTCATGTAACTGTTCCTTGAGCGCCTTTTGAAGAAGCTGATCCTTTAGTTTTTCTGAGGAAAATCCCTCCAGTGAAGTAAGCTTTAACATCTGGTCCCATGTTTCATTGCCCTCTTTCAGCAATGAACTGATTTTATTGCTCAATTGGGAAATCTCATCAACATCACTGGAGTCATATTTTGAAGGGAAGGCAGAGCTCAGAGACAACAGTTTTGCTAATCGCATATGAAGATCTTCAGTAGCAATGTTAATATAGTTATAGGTAATATCTTGGACATGGCTAAGTCGATATTCAAATTCGCGCACTTCACTACATGCTACCCTATTCGAACATGTAACATAAAAAGGAACCCTTCCAGCCTTTTGCGAAGGAGTAGTGCAACGAAGAATACCATCAGCTATAATCTCTGCTGGAACTTCAACTTCTCCAAACATAATTGACCATTTAGAGTTTTCTGCTTCTTCTCGGCTCTTCAAGAATCTTCCCATGACTAGGACCTGTATAAATTGTACAACAAATGAAAAAAAGAACATAATTATATTAACATGAAGTGATTTGTGAAACTCCAGCGAGGAGTGGCAGCTCAGCTTAGAAATCTCAGCATTCCATTCTATACTCCAGTACCTTGATCTCTGTGCCTGCATATGCCCAGTTGGGCGAGAAATCAATAATGCTAAAGAGTTGGTCCTGGGAGAGAGAAGGACCAAGCGTATATGTGTCCAGGTGTCCATGTGAGGGATTGACAGCATCAACCACATTTTCACTTTCAGCTGAAATCCAGTATGTCCCCGAACTGGATTGCAAATGTGGCTGATCTACATCTTCAAGTTCTTTGCTCATCCATCGGGTGAAACTATCGAGCTTCTTCAAACCTTCTGTCCTTGAATCATCCAAAATATGCTGTTTCATAGATGTAGAGTAGATGGATTTCCCCTCTAGGGTCATACCATGATCTGAATTTGCAGGCTGTATTTGAAGGTCATTTTGGATATGATTATCATTTTCCGGTGCACAGAAAGGTTCAAAAGTATTGATAAAGTTGCCACTATCAAGTAGCTGATCATGAAACCTAGCAGTGAGATCCGAGTCCAGATGCAACTTTTGATCCAAGGACCACTTTGGCTGATGCGAATACCCACCCTCGATAGGCTGTTTGAAAGGCAAGTTAAAACAAATAAGTGAATCGGAAAAAGAAAAGATAACACATCTTTAATTAACATATAACGAGACAAATGCATTGATTTAATAATTTAATGAACTCTTAGGAGGCAAGTAATTCACAACTCAGCTCAACTAAGAATCAATCCCAAATTAGTTGAGGTTGACTAAATGGATCTGTCTCCTTCATTCAGTTCTATTATGGGATAAGCTTTTTCTAAACTATTATAACACTAGATCCTCTATTAATCAGAATGGGTCATTTCTGGTCTACATATCCCCTGCGCTGACCACATGGATCTGTCTCCTTCATTCAGTTCTATTACGAGATAAACTTTCTCTAAACTAATGCGACACAAGATCATTCTTTATTAATCAGCACACGTCATTTCTGGTCTAAGTCCCCCCTGCTTTCTCCTAAAACTTCAATATGATTGATTTTTCTCCCCAGCACGTCCATAGGTTGAAGTTAGAAATGGCAAAAAGAAACCACCATTCTCAACTTCCTAATCTTCCCACAGATGCACTCATTTCTTACTCAGTCTTATCCTGCGTTATGACTCATCAATCTTACAATCACATCCCAGCCATACACATGTATGACAATTCATCTATTATAGATATCGACATCTGATGTGTATGTTATAATCAATTGCATGAGAAGCAATTATGAGATTGAGACTTCTATATAACCACTCATCAATTTCACTCATGAAGCATATGAATAAAAAATGGCTACCACCATTCTTCCATCCTTGAAGATTCACATAGAAGAGTTTGGCATTCACAAACTAACATTTTATCTGAATTAAATATGTGCTGCAAGGATTTATAACATACAGCAAGGATCACACCGACCTGCCATGCTTCTTGATCAAGTAGGTGACTCCCAATATCCTGACTTCTATCAAAGCTATTGGTAAGAAACTTCTCCAGTATATCTTCTTGCTTAGGGATGACTCCCACCATACCCTGCCTTTTATCAAAGCTATTGGCAAGAAACTTCTCCAGTATATCTTCTTGTTTAGGGATGACTCCCACCGTATCCACTTGTGACAGCAAAGTTGTCTGGAAAGGCACAGATTCAATTCCACGAGAACAATTTTCTAATACATCCTCCCATGATGGTAAGTCAAAGACTTTCTGGGGCTCGGATGCTGGTTCAGTACCAATAGTGTCTTTAGCTGTATCCACTTGGGCAGTTGAGATAAATTCCATCACAGGAACAGCTGGCATTTTTCCTTGATAACCACCTATTAAAATACAAGTATTGTTGTGTAAGTTCTTATGTATTACCTAAAAATATTGGCGCAGTTACTCTAGAAAGATAAAACATCAGAACCAATATACTTGAAAACGGCATGTGATCATAAGGAATAGATGTGCCTGTATCCATTTTCTCCATTGCTGGCCTTTGCACTTCGAGAAAAGAGTTAAATCTGGAACTGGCTTGGTTATTATATCCTGCAGTAAATACCATAGCCACATATGAGAATATGGAAAGCCAAAGCATTTGTCATCCAGAAAGCCGCAATACATCTTCAAAAGAAACTGACCCAGAAATTCTTGTTACTAGAAACTAATGCACAAGAAATGAAAAAAAATAGGACCTGATTCAGCATCTTCATATTCTGATGCCAGAGCGCTATTCATGCTTGTCGAATCTGTCGTTCCTGTGGGTACCTGGTAACCATTAGACCGGAAACTGGAAGACACAGAAGTATCCATCTCTGAATTCGGCATCATGTCTTCGGTTTCTTGGGAATAAGGTATAGGCTCTTCATGCTCTTTAATGCGGTTAAAATTTGTCCTGGTTCCCTGATGAAATATGAAAATTAAAGCAGTTTAAACCCAATAAGAAGATTGCTAAGTTAATAGAAGCTAAACACATGCTAAAATAAGAGAATTGAGAAACTTTGATGAGGTCAACCTTGTTCCTCTTCTAGACTAAGTGATGCAACACTCATGACATCCGTTTAGGCAATAGCCACAAGACAACAATCATAACATAAGCAACTGTACCAAATTAGAGTAACAAAAATCTGAAAAACATGAATATCAAAACTGAATCGTGATTTTAAGCATCAAAGACAAGAAATAAGTGCGCACATAGATTCTCCTGTCAGAACGGTGGTGCAAAAAGATTCTCATGAGCATTTCCAGCATGAAATTCAACAGTAGACCTGATGTTTAATTATTTGAGATGGAAAAAATTCCAATCCCATGCGAAGGTATCTTATTAAATAATTTATTTGAGATGGAAAAATCTCCAATCCCATGCAAACTTGCTAAATAATTTCTGTTTACTGTTCCTGCTCTTAAGTCTGAAACACCAATCTACTTGTTTTCATACATGGCTATTGTACATATATTTCAGGTCTAGATTCAGCACTGCAAAAGTGCTACACATATTTATCATCATTTTATCATGCCAAGAATACATCATAAATTTTTTTTCTTATCCAATGACTGCTATTTTAGTCTGATTCACAAATACACAAACAAATTATCTATTTTCAAAAACCCGCTCTAAGGCTCAAATTTAAACATAGATTTATAATTTTAAGTACTCAAAATTCATCTATTAGCTTTTACACCAAAGATACATGATAGTCACTTAATCCTCAGATAAATAGTTATGTTTTCATTGAGTTTGTAAAAGACATCCATTCATTATAAAATGCTTCAATATCACAAAAAATTTTACTAGATACCAATTTAATGAAATGACACACAATCCAATGATCAGTTAAGGCATCATTTTCACCAAAAGGATCAAACCCCATGATATTCCTCTCAGAGCTAAAAGTCATCATTATATTCCTATTCCTAACTTAAAAAAGCCAGATGTTGGAGCCACAGAGGTGTGGCCAATACATGTTCACCATTATCCAATACATCTTGACATTCTAAATTGTGGAGACAGATTGCTTTCCTTTTCCTTTAATTTTTTTCATTTCTATTCCTTTTTCTAGCATGAGAGGGGTTCCGAGTATTGGTGTTGTGAACATAATAATATGGAAAATACAGATACCAACCCATTCAGTATAAACCCACGGAAGAAAAAAAGGCTAGGTAATAGAAGTATTGGATTCTATCTTTCCCAGCACAACCAAATAAATATTTGACAAAGAATAAAGGCAGCAAAAAGTAGAGTCGTCTTTAAAGCTATCCAACAAAACCAAACCTTTTGGAAGACAGGGTGACAGACTAAAATAACTAAAAAAGACAGAAAATATAGGAGTGGGGAATAAAGAGTTACCTTTACTTCCCGATAATGGACAAGTACAATGTGTGAAAGTTCCCTGCAGTAGAGGTCAACTGTGTAAGAAATAGTAGAAGGTCATCTGTCTCAAGAGTGGAATCTAGAAGAAAGAAACCAGCTATTATTTCAAGTGGGCATTTTAAACCAACGAGATCAGCTAAAAAGATCAGGTGGTGGTCAAAACTGTCAAAGGCTTTAGCTAATTTACACTTCACATGAAAGAGCACAAGCATAAAAAGATTTTAAGCATCAAAGCACTATTGTGCAGTATATGTGTGCTAAGAGAGAGAGATGAGTGAAAGTTAAGCATAACAAGAACAAACTTAACTTTCAGGCACAAATAAAGATTTTTTTTTGTGTGTGCGTGCACTGATAACTTGATATGCATTAGGCCCAAGGTTCTTCAGAAAGTTTGTGACCAAGCCTATAATTTTTTAGAAACACTCACCAAAAGGAAAAAAAAAATAGTGAAGAATTACATAGCCATGGAACTCATGTGGGTCAATAATTTCCTTAATTTCACAAAAAACTTGAAGCCTTGATTATCATGCCTCTGATTATTGGAACCCCGAAGTAGAAAGTGAAATAATAGCAAAATCATATAGTTACATAGTGTTCCAAATAATATAAAATGACAGCTATAATTCAGTGTGGAATCCACCTATATCAACACATTCAAGTTAGAACCAGTCCAATCTTCTAAATCTTGCCAATTATGCCACTTTATAAACCATTGCAAGTATGAGACCAGACAAATAGTTTGAAATGCAATCATTTAGATCCAAAAACAAGAGATTGGAATGATCAGAAATGAAAAGATTCAAGAACTCACTCTTCAAGCATCCAATAACTGCGCCTTTGAAAATTTTCATTGTCTTCTCCATGTGCATAATAACAATGCAGCACATCAACGCTTCCAGACTGGAAGAAAATACACTTTTTTCAGTAACTGTGATTTGGAAGAACACAAAAATAAAATATAAATAATGTCTCTGCACCTGAGTAAGTTAGCTAGAAGACAAAGGCATAGGCTCAAAGATGCTAGAATTAAATTTTTCCACCTCATATTCTTGATCAGTGCTTATGTCAATAGATAAAATACCTAATATGCTTACCTTAAGCCTCTCGTGTGCTTCTTTCACTGTTTTCCCATCTTTTTTCTTTCTCCAATTATGGCCATCTTTTCTGAAGTATCTGAGCACTTTGCGATCAAAAAGGAACAATGAACCACCTGAAATTAGAGCCAAGATATGTTTATGACTGCAAATTACCCCGAAGAACTTAAATCAAATCGAGGCCTATGTGCCCATAGTGGAGAAGATATCGCACTAAATGTAAATAAACACTAAAATAGGACAGAAGCACTCACACTACAGATTAGGCTGCTATCTATGAGCTTCTCCTAATGTAAATTACCTAGACCCATTAGTATTCAAACAAGAAAGGGGGAGGAATCCTAATGTGGGAACTCCTCAGATAAAAGAAGTCACAGAAACTTGGAACTCAAAACAAATAGAATTGTATATGAAAAGTGACTGGAGTTGAAACAAACAGAGTTTTATTGGATAAGCGAAACTTAAACAAGCTGTTTTATCATTTCCTTTAAAATTTAATAAATAACAAAACAAAAAATCAAAATCAAATCGTTGTTTTAGAATAAATGTGATTGCAATTTAATGTTTCAACTGCTGTAGACCTGTGAGAATGATGTCCAATCTGATGTCCGACAGAAAAGGTTCAAACGAGGTTCAAACGAAAGAGAGTACGAGACCAAAAGGTGAACACATGATTACTGATCTGACAATCACTTTGATCTTAGAAACATAAAGCTACTGCAAATGAATCTATCAAACATATGCCGGTTCTATGGTCTTCCATCCCGTATGACACCTTTATCCTCAGGATCCACCCATTAGGCGATACGAAAGTAATAAAATGAGAGATAGGTCTGAAATGCTGCTTGCAAGACATTATCCTTGGCTCAAAGGCAGTTAGGATTTTTAAAGAAACTTGCCACATGGATCACATGCAAAACAAATTTCATTGTAGATTCTCACAAAAGAGCAGAAAATAACTAGAATGAACAAGCTAAAAACAAAAAAGAACTATTGTTATCCCCCTAAAGACAATGCAAGGCAACTGGAGTAAAAGGTTCATTGAATGATTTCTCAATGAAGGCAATGTGGTTAAAGTCTTACTTGGAGGCATATGTGCAGGTTCTGGGGCAATACGAAATCTCTGATAATTGCTAAGAATTTCAACTATTTCAGCAGGGCGCAGCCATCGATTCTGTGCTTCTACCAGTATCTGCTGAATATCTGCATTCCACCATAGGAAAATTTTTTGTTCTTTTTAAAAGCACAGCATGAGCTATAACTTTACAACATTTAAGTATTAAAAAAAAGAAGAAAAAAGACAAGAGGAGTGTATAAAGCATGAAAACTAATGCCACCATTGCTAAACTACTTTATTTCACCTTAAGCCTGCATGAGAGAAGAAGTTAGAGACTGATATAGCATGTTGAAACTATATCCTTAACAATAAAACAGAAATTTCAGTCCAGTTTTTATCATTACTCTGAAATCCAGCTATCAATTAATGATAACATCTTGACCAAAACTTTCCTTCTTTTTCACAAATTCCCCTCAAAATCTCAAAGCCCTCCCCCAGAAGAACATCAAGATTATCACTAGATTCGGTAAATAAATTATCTTTGCTGGACTATTGCACTGGCAAACAAATAACAATGCTTAAAAGCTGTCCCTTTCGTCCTAAAAGTAAGAACACACCAATAAAAATCCAAGCTTTGAGCCCGGATCACAAACTGAGTCCTACTAATTAATATCTTCTTCTCCTAAACATATACAAGCCAGTCATCAAACAAAACTGAAATCTTCAAAGAAAAGTTCTACAATACACTATACAAATGAATCCAAAATCAAAATAAAAAATAAATAAAAAGAAAAGTTGAAACACTCTTACCTAGCTGGTTACCAAGAGGGTAACGTCTAGAGTCAGCCATGATTGATCAGCTCCTCCTTTTCAGTCTCTATCTTTGTTTCTCTGCGATGTCAAATCTTGAAAAGAGACATTAATTACTGTGTAAAACAAATAATTAGGAAGCTCTGTCTTTTGATCTGACTTTCTGGGAAGAAATCTGAAGGAAAGAAGTTGAAGAAAGTGAGTTTCTTTGTTCTGATTAGAAAATTAAGAAGGGGATAGGAACAGAAGGAGAGGGATCGGGTAGCAGCCTAAATGGAATTTCAGACAGGGAAGGAGGGCAAGGCGAAAGTGCTGAGTGAGTTGAGTCTCCCTTTGACGTGATTTCCGGGATGGTGCTTTTATGTTTCAAGTGTGAACACTGGACAGAACAATTAACTCTTTGACTAACCCTTTTATTAACAAGGAAACTTCATTTAATCCTCTAGTATTATTATCAATTTTATCCAAATGTAATTAATGTTGGCAGGATAATGTCGCCATTCATCCCATTAATTGTTATTATTAACAATTAACATTACCAATAACAAAAAAAAAAATTAGTGTTTTTACTGTAACTCTTATCTCAAATCAATATTTTTTTTATTTTTTTAAATAATAATTAAATTTGATTTCTTTTTAGTGGTTATCTCACTTTCATGATACAGTTTATAAGTTTTACAAGTTCACCTGGTTTATTCAATTTTTTTAATTAATTTTTTTTAAAATTTTATCTTTTAATATTAGATTGATTGAGAATTAAACTTTATGATTTGTTGTGTTTGCTTTCTATTAGGTTATTCTAGTACCATAACCCGGGAATAATGCTTGACGAGTTAACCTGAGTTGACATGACTTGTTTTTTTGTGTCTTTTTTTTATTATTATTATTTTCTAATTTCATCATTCGATTAGTTAGGAATTCAATTTCGTAATTTATTGTTATTTGTTTTCTATGATGATATATTGGTCTCATGATTAGGGTTGTGGATTTTAGTATTTTAACCCTGGTTAAATTATGTTGGTTTTTTTTTTTTTCTTTCTAAGAGATTATCTTGGTCTCGTGACTCAGGTCATATATCCTTCAACATTGGATCTGCTTTTTATTAGATTGTCCTCGTCTCTTGGTCCTGGTTGCGAGTTTACCAAGTTAACTTAGTTGACTCGTTTTTTTTTAAATTGACTTTTTTTTCTTAATTTTATAATTTAATATCGTGTTTAATTGAGAACTAGAATTCATGATTTATTTTGATTTACTTTTTATTAGGTTATCTCGACCTCATGACCTAAGAATAATGCTTAACAGGTTAACCCGTATTGATTCCACTTATTTTTTTTATCATTTTTTTAATTAGATTTTTTATGAATTTTATCGTTCAACATTGGATCCGACATGATTAATTGAGTATCAAGTTTCATAATTTTATTTTGATTTGCTCTTTATGAGTTATCTTAGTCTCATGACTAGGCTTGTAGATTTGACAAGTCAATTCGAGTTAAATTGTATACTTTTTTATTTTTTTCTGTGAGGTTATCTTGGTCTCATAACTCGGGTCATAGGTTTGAAAATTTGACTCGGGCTGTTTTCTATGTTCTTTTCTTAATTGATTTTTTTAATCACATCATTCAACACTGGGCTGATTAAAAATTGAACTTTGTAATTTGTTTCGATTTGCTTTTTACAGAGTTATTTCGGTCTTATAACCTGAGTTATGAATATGACAGGTTAATTCAAGCCGCTTTTTTAGGTTCTTTTTTTTAATTTTTGTTTTTAATTTCATCATTCAACATCAAGTTGATTAAAATTGAAGATTTATAATTTATTTTAATTTACTTTATATATGATTATCATAGTCTCATGACTTGAATATTTTTTTTTCTGAGCACAATTTTTTTTTAATTCAGCCCACTCAGCGTGTACTCCTAGCGAGTTTATTTTTTGTTTTAAATTTATTATTTTAAAATATTTAGTTGTTTTGATGCACTGATGTTTTTAATGTATGTCTAAGTAAAATACAATTATTATCACAAAGTCAAACACTACAGTAACATGCTCTGCTGGAGATGTTCGGGAGTGGCGGTTTTCAAAAAGAAATATTAAATAAATAATATATATTTTATTTTATGAATAAAAATAATATAAATTCCAAGATTGTAAGTATTTAATATTAAGAATATGTCTAGGTATCATGAATAAATAAAACTTAAGTTGCAGGACCAAAATTTATTTTTTTCACCATACGAGCAGTGATAACTTTTTGCCTCATTGCTGTTTCGCCTGTAATTAAGACCACTAAACGCCGGCGACGAGGAGGAGGATTGAAGCTATATAATATACTTCAATACTGCTAGTTGCTGACTGGGGTAGATTTATTTATTAAGCTGTTTTGACCACCTTGCCAAATAAATTTGAGGATAATTGCACTATTATTTAGTACACTCTATTTTTTCTCAATCCACGTGAATTTTAATTTTTTTTTATTTGAGTAAATTGATTTTTTAAAAAGAAATCTCAATTGGGTATTTTCATTTGCCTTCTGTTAATTTTTTGCACATTTTTTAATATGCATTTCTTTTTAGTAAAAACAAACAGGGCATTAAGAGTTATATTGAAAATGATAATGACTTTATCAAGTAGACAAATTAGTGTCAAACGTTGATAGTATTTTATATAAATTGGTCCGACGACGACGAGCTGCATGATATATTGAACTCTCGAACGTTATTGCCATGTCGTGTCTGGAAATTGAAACTACAAGATTAGGTGAAGTTTTGTTGCTCTAAAAGTCAATCCTGTGCTTTTCAACAGAGGGTTTCAATTCTGGAGATCGCAACTGGCAATCCATGAAAAGTCAGCAACAGTTGCAAGATTTATTTCTAATTCCTTTACAGCACAGCCAATGTTTGGAATCTGCGAGTTCATGTCCAATTAATGCTTTCTGCTCCCATTTTTTTTTTCTTTGAACTAAACTGGGATTTTTCCTTGCACTTCTCATTTAAAAACACGCAGGAACCTAATGGATGGTGATTTTCCCTCATGGAGTTGACGAAGATCAGCCCCCTCCAAGTATTTAAGCAGCAAAACAGCAGAAATTAATTGTTTGTGCTGCTCGAATTTGAACACAATCTTCATGGATTCTGATGGCTGTGCGTGGACATCACCCCATGCTGCTCATGGCTGCCCAACCACACCACTTTGTTTTGGGCCAGTGTCCAAATGACCAGATTTTCTCCTCCTCCCCACTCCCACCTTTTCTCTTGCATGTTCTCTCTCTTTCTATCTCTCACGAATCTTCCACACATATTGTACATTATGCACCCATCTAAATATATTTTCAATCGTGATGATATGCGCCGTCCATTTACAAAATATTATTTTTTATGATTAAATGATATATTATTCTCCATAAATACATATTTTTATATGAATTGGTGACACCACCTTTTACGAAGTATTAGAATCAATGATGAGCACCAATATATTCATCATTCCTCAAACTCTTCAAATCCCAAGGAAAGCGTTATCAAGATTTATAAATATTTAGAATTATTGGGTAAACACAATAAATTATAATTTTTATCTCCTCAAAATTATTAGTCTCTAATTAGAGCATTTAAAAAGAACACTAAAAAGAATATTTATGATCACTTGGCATTCCCGAGCTTTTGACCATGCCTCTCATCTCCACATATATTGAGGTATTAGTCTATATCAAGGAAAAACTTGATGCAACACCCATCCATCCACATGAAAAGTTGTTCAAATACAAAACCCTAATAAGTTTTATCTCCTTGCATAATGATCATGGATATTACATTAATAAATGTTATGCATTGAAAAAAAAAATAGAAAGATTAATCGCCAAGGATTATCTTCTTGAAACTCTCCACATTATTATTAGATGAACATAACTAAGATCTACAAATACCTTAAACTACTAATTAAACATGAGAGGATCATAATTTTTCCTAACACAATATTTCTCTTCATATTTTCTATCCTGAATTATATCTCTCATATACCTACCAATTTAAATATTAAAAAATCTTTCTTTTTTTCCTAGGAACAATCGAATCCATAACTAAACCCATAAATCAATTCAATAGTCAAGTCCACATCTCTTGACCCGAGATCACAAACGTTAAAAACCTAATATTTTTGTTAAGTCTTTCCACTACACAGAGTAACTTGTTGCATCTGATGGTAAAACCTGCTGGTTCTAGGTCGGTCCCAACTTTATCTCCTGAGAGAATGTTTCATCAAACACTGCAAACTTCAGCTAATTAAGCGAGATTAGATCATTTAAAAAGAAATTGGGAAAAAAAATCCCCATCAGCAGCCAGCTCCCACAAATCAAAAGTGCCCCTGAATCGATGTATAATGTACAGACAGCAGTCAAATCCTCAACTAATTATCTTCGGCACAACGCAATTACAAGTCATAGATTCCCATCTTCCCATTGTTAAAAATTGTTTTCTAAACTAAATATGGGTGCAGCTAAACTGTCAGATATAGGCTCTTGTTTGTCTAAGTGGTGGCGTTTGTATTTTTTAAAAACGCACCAATACATTTGTTTGGTTATCACGTGTTACAACAATTTAAAACATGGGTCTCACCAGTAAAATAAGGTAGGACCGTGATTTTAGAGAAGCAGTATTTTACTGTTTTTTTGCAAGTTCAACCACAGGTTGAACTTCCTAGAGATAACAGAGATAGGAAATTACCAGCTTATCCTCTTCTCTGTTATTGCTCTTCTCGTCCATTCTTTGCATTCATTTCTTTTCATTGCACACAACAACAATTCAGGAAACAATTACTGCTACACAACCAACAACAATTAAAATGATGGCTACGTCTCTTTTTTTACATTCGTTGTCATTAATTTTGCTTTGACAATTGAAAAACAAGAACAACAGCAACCTATTTTACTGCAATCAACAACCCCTAAACATGGACATTGGACGTTCTTCATTCAATTATAAATTATTGTTCTAATATGTTTAGGTCTCTTTGCTCAATTTTAATGGTTGTAAGATTACTTTTTATGTAACTGTTCATTAATATTATGAATGAAGTCATTTTAGGTAATTATACCATAACATTAAATTGAGCCACAATTTTTAACCAAACACAATAAATTATTTTTTGTTCAACCTCAATTTCAATCACAGTTTTAACCAAACATATATTTTTTCAAACCAACCACAACTAAAAGTACTTTTTATAAAACTACTTTTTTCAAACCACAACCACAACAGCCACCACAATACCAAACACACACATAAAGTTTATTTTCTAGAGGTTACTGCTTCGAGTCTTATAAATTTTAGGGTTATTGAAGATTTACATGGTTGTTAACTTCAGGGTTCATGGAATTAGTCAAGATGCGCCTAAGCTGACTCGGACACTCATGTTAATAACAAAAAAATTGTTTTCTAATCCTGATGGATATAGTTCAACTGGTCAGGTTCTAAATTTGTTTTCTAGAGATTACTAGTTTGAGTCCTACAAATTTTAGAGTCACTAGAAGCTTATATAATAATTAATTTTAGGACCCGTAAAATTAGTTGAGGTAAACACAAACTACTCACGCATCTATATTAATCTTAAAAAAAAAATTGTTTTCTTCATGGATATTTAAGGATTTGAAACAAATAATGCAACTTTAAAAAGTAGCTGGAAATGTGTGGCTAAAAAACAATTGACATTAATCACTCCTGAGCATAATCCATTGAAAGGACGTGTGATTGTGCAAATCAGAAGTTCTCAAGTCACCGGATTGTGTAGTAGGGGCAAATACCATAGAAACTTTTCTGTGTATCAATTAAAAGTTAAAAAAACAACTTAAGATCAATTTGCAAAAGTCGTACAATATAAAACCTATAACAATACGTTGAAGTTATATCAATTTCTTGTTTTTTTAGGGGTGAGAAAAAATTAAAAAATTAAAAAATTTAAATATAAAAAAAACCGATTAAAATTTAAAAAAAACCAACCGGTTCGGTTTCGGTTTTATAAATCTGAAATCGAAAAAATTAAACCGAATCCAAACAAAAAAAACCAAACCAAACCGGTTTTTGTTCTAAAAACTAAAATGAATCAGTTTTAGATTTGTTTTAAAGATTTGATTTTTTTTAATTAAAACCCAACCATATTGAGAGTGATTATTCTTGTCATTATAATAGCTTTTATTGTTATAATTAAAAAAATTGATTAATTAAGTATTTTTAAAAATATTGTGAAGGAAAAACGTTACCACGCCTTAACACAGTACCAAACAGTGCCGTTTGACGAGCAACGCAGGACAAATCATGGTGGGAAAGACCGACAACCAGTCAAATCGATGTAGTTCTCAAGGAGGATGAGGGCAACTGCTGCTTTATGTTTCGAAAACTGCATCCAACTGTAAACTTTATGGACCATTATAATCTCTCTAAAAGTCTAAAGTGTTGTTTCCAACCCCAAGCAAGCCTTAAAAGCATTTATAAAGTGGGCGGTGGAGATAATTTTCTTTGTATTTATGCCTTCTCTACACAAATTCATGTTTATGCTGTTGGAACAGTGCTTGCACGATTCCTCGGTGGTCCATCCAAAAATTATTTTAAAAAGTTCATTTTAGTAAATGATCTGGCATTCTACAGCGCAAGTCAAATGAAATATATATATATATATATATATATATATATATATATTTTTTTTTTTTAACGTTAATGTCCAGCTAATTTACTCGCATCTTAACTAATTTTATGAATTTTAAAGTTAATAATTATATAAATTTTTAATGATTCTAAAATTTATAAAATTTAAAATAATAAATCTTAAAAAACAAACTCAATATGTAACTAATTAAGTCAGATGTATTGAAATGAAATACCTGCATGCAGAGGATATGTACGGTCTAGCAAGATTTTGCACCTGGCCAGCATGGAATTAGAAAACAGTGCTTATACAATTGTTTTGCTAACACTTACTCTTTTCTGTCATTTCCAACTCTAAGTAAGCTGCAGTCAAAGAGTTCTGTGATCCTGAACACTTACCTGTTTGAGTTAGCCCTTCAACTCTTTCATGAAAAAACTTGTGCCTGTTGAAACTTCTGTTTCTTCTATACGATATGGTCAATAATGGCATTTAGCAGCCTGTGTTTTATACAAATTGTACGTAGCTTTTGAAGTTTTTTCACATTTGTTTTGGGCCAAGATGTCTATGAGTTTTCGATGTTGTTCGAGGAAAGCAACGCCACTTCACCATGTACTTCTCAACTAGCAGCTTTCTAGAGCTTCCTCTGCCAACAAGGAAGCAGATGTGCCTAGATGCTCAATTCATTTGCCAGAACCTCCTTGATTTACAGATGGAAAGTGCAGATTCTTATTCACCATGCGTTGTGGATATAGAGATTGAGGTGGAAACTGTTGCGAAACCCAAATCTGGTGATATAATTGCTCAAAGTACAAAAAACGGTGAACGGATTGAAACCTTCTTGGATGTTCTGTTTTATTGCAAGTGCTATCTCCTTTACCCTCAACTAGACTTGGCCAGTTATAGTCGTGATTAGGTTTAATAAATTAATTTTATTTTAATTAGATAATAAAAAAATAAATATTGAAAACAAACCAAAAAAAAAAAGGAAAAAAAAAGCAACCATAATAACTTTTAAAAAAACCTTTGAAATTATAAAATTGGATAAAAATAAATAAAACAACAACCCAGCCTAAGTCAATCTGAAATAATGTACTAGATATGAAACTTGGTTAATAAGGGGCAAACTAACCTGAGTTAACCCACAAAACTCGTAACTTATGTCATGATATTGAAATAAGCCGATATGAAAGAAATTGAAGAAAATCACAAAGCTATTTTTTTAAAATAATATCGAATGATGAAATCAGAAAAGAAAATAAGACAAAAAAAAATGTCCACCTACGTTAATATTTTAAATCTATAACCCGAGTTATTCGCAAGCACCATATATGAAAAAACCGTGAAACATAATCGCCAACAAATCAAATGTTAAATGATGAAATTGGAGGTGGAATCAATTATAGAACAAAAATAACAATCAAAAAAATTAAAATTAAATTACAACAAAAATTAGAGGGCAAAAAAAAAATTGACTGGAGGGTAAAAAAAAAAGCTTTAATAAAAATATAAAAAAAATAAAGAACAAGTTGAAAAAAAATTATACAACATTAGCTTCTTCAATCTAAAAAGAATGGTATTGTTCTTTTTTTTATTTAAAAAATAATATAAAACTTATAAAGGAGAGATATGAATAACTTCTAAAATGTGTTTTTAGTACAAATTTTTTAAAAAATGAAAACTAGTTTTTCAATTTTCTAAATAGAAAAATATTCATTTGAGCAAAAAATTTCAATTTTCTTTTTCTAATTACAGTTTTCTTAAAAAATTTAAAGTATTACTATATTTTTCTTCAATGATTTCATTGGAAAATAAAAAATCCAAATGCAAAAGGATTACACTTTTCTCCTTTGCGTATGATTTTGATTGCATATACAGTTATGTTGCCTTACCACCTACTACCTCTCTGTTCTCAATACTTCGAAAACCTTTTTTTTTCCCCTGTTTTCATGCTCTCTCACTGTTTTCTTTTTTTGGTTTACAGTGATAAAAATCAAGCCAACATCGAATAATCATCTTAATTTTTTTTAAAAAAATTATATTACATTATAAAACTTGAAGAATAGTTTTATATTATATCTTAATATCCAATAATTAATTGTCTGGTTTCTCAATATCTTGTTAACTAAGCAATTTTCAAATAATCAAGCCAATTACAAGCTTTGTAGCTGAAATTATTTTTCATACTGAAATATATTAAAATAATATTTTATTATTTTTTAAAAATATATTTTTAAGATTAACGTATCAAAACGATACAAAACATAAAAATAATTAATTTTTCATAAAAAAATTTGATTTTTTTTTTGGAAAAACGCACACAATCGGTTGGCTGCCATCACTGCATATTGCTGGCTTGAACTGTCTTTCTTTCTTCTTCTTTTTTACCTTAAACTGGGTGCTGGCATGAGTGGACTTTTGATGATGATGATGGGATGTTTTGCTCATCTTGGATTGAAGACAAACAAAGAGGTGGCTGGAGGAGGCATGTGAGCGAAGGAGTTGAAATTGTGGACTACTAATGTTGTCTGGATATCAGCTTAATATGGATTTATAAGGAACTTAATGTAATAAAATCTTAACTATAGGAGTTCAAATATAGCATACCACTTGTTGGAACCACAATCCAGAAACAATATTGGTTTTGAGATTTCAACTGGCTATTATACTTGTCTGATTTTCTCGTAACCAAATTCGCCAATGATCATATCAACAGATATCCATGTCATGAATTTTGTTCCACCATGATCCAAAGAAACTTTATACAATGAATTCAAAATTTCAAATTACAGCCATCAATTTTCTTGAATCACAAAATGGGTAACCTAGAGATTACCTCCTATTGCAGTTAATATCTGATAATGGTTTTCACAAACATATCATCAAAGATTTTCCAAAATACAAAAAAAAAAAAAAAAAGGGAAAGAGGAGAGATGTTAAATGGAATATATCTGAACGGTCAATTTTCCTATTCAACAAATAGCAGGAATCTGCTACTACGTCTTATTGATCTGAAATAGCTCAAATAAAAATCATCATTTGTCGGATTTTAATTCAATTGGTATAACCTGGTATTGAAGGTGCTTCCTTTCCTCGATCTTCCTCAAATCCACTTCTCTAACATGCACAACCCCCTCCTTGCTGCTCTGCCTGGGAAGAATTGACAGTTGGCTTGAGGTTCACATCAACCATGTCTTCCTGTTTTGTGGAAGAAAGGGTTTCCATCCCTGGCAAGGCAGCAGCAATCTTGCGGAACAGAGGCTGCATTTTTTCATTCAGAAATCAGAATACAAACAATAACTTATCAAAAAACTTTAGCTACATGCACAAGGAGAAATGAAATTATATGTTCACAAAAGGCCATATTTCCCCTAAGATTGGAGCAGCTTGACAATATCGAAACCTTGTGTCTCACTCTCACCTTTATATTAAATCCTGCTTTCGCACTGGTTTCTATAAACATAACTCCAAATTCACGAGCCTTGCCGTCTCCTTCCTCTATTGAAACTTGCCTGTTTGATCACCGAATAACATAATGAAAACAAAAACAAATAACAATAGTTTTGAATTGTTTCAAGCTAAATACAGAAGGCAACTAACAGAGAGGACTCTTAACTTCAAGTTCTAAACAAAACAAAGGATCGCAACCAGCAAAGTTCTTAATTTTTCAAAAGAGAAAGAGACTAAAAGAATCAAAGAAAAGCTTTCGTCCTCATAAAATTTAAGACGCGCGGCTAGGCATTCATCTTTCACTTCTCAATCACAGAATGTAACAGAAACCAAAATTAACTTCATGAATCGAATAGGCAGCAGTACTATGTAGAACTGCTGATACAGTTCCCCAGTCTTCTCGCTCAAACAAAAATGAGAACAAGAGGACTAGAGTAGAGCATACAAATTAATAAAGATGTTCACATTTCTCTGATGGAAGATGATGCTCGCTTCTCTAATGACATTCCTAGACGCTAAAAACCAGAGTGATCTCACCCGCAAGGTGCGACGTAAGAGAACAAAAGCCGAGAGGTCACTCATAGCTCAGTAATGTGGATATCAAGCCAAGAAACATCATCCATCATGTTATTCTCATTAATTAATATCTTACCTCTTATCAACAAGATCGGTTTTGTTTCCAACGAGGACAACAATGACATCACCACCTCGCTCTGTCCGTACCTCCTCAATCCATTTAGAGGTGTTTAAGAATGATTGTCTATCTGCAAGGACACAATTTAGCAAGCAATTTAAGAATTACTAATGTTACATGAGTACAACACTAAATATCGCCTTACAGGCAGCGTCCCCTCCCTTCCCCTCCTAAAAGAAGGGTGAAGGTACAAGCACACATGGGAAGATGTTATACAAGAGATCGAGGTTTATTTTCTAATGTACACACTAGAACATATATTTCCAATAAAACCAGAATTCAGTTCTTAAGATGACTCACTAGCTACATCATAGACAATTACAGCTACAGAAGAATCCCGGATGTAGCTCGGTATAAGACTCCTAAATCTCTCTTGACCAGCAGTATCCCTGTGAGTTAACATACACGAAGATTCACAAACTAGAAACCACAAGGAAAAAGAAATACACCATGGAAACAAGATACAAGAGCATTACAGCATGAATCAAGTTCTTTGACAAAGTAACTGAATTGTTGCGTATAATTATAACACAGAGTATTTCATGAAAACTCGACTGACACAACACATTGTGCTCAATTCAGACCAAGGTAATAACCCTGTCTTGAAAGGGCATCATCTCGCACAAATTTTTTTCTTAAAAAAAAAAAATGAAACAACGTTGTAGGTCCTCTCCACTCAATTAGCGATGCCAGCCACTACAGCAGCCTGTTAACAGCAATATTGATTATTTAGGGTGTCCATTTCCACGATCATATGCATTACCTTACTACTAATTAATTAATTTCCATAACAAAATCACCGACCACATGATTTTCTCAACCTTATTCGCCTGCTAGGTATCGACATGATCTGGTAATCATCGTCTTTCGACTAAAGAATTATGATACAGGTAAAATGAAATGCATTTCGCCCCAATTTCATTATAAATAGAATAATCTTAATTAACAAAAATAAAATTGAGACAAAGGGGCTCACCACAGTTGCAACCGAATGGTCCGATCTTCAAGGTACATTGTTTTGGACAAAAAATCAATTCCAATAGTAGCCTACAAATTCACAAAATAAAAAATTAAGGGATCAAGAATTGAAATAAGACTAATTAGCGTGCACAGCACGTAAGATTGCTCTTGGAATCCAAACATTCAAATTAATAATGACTAAAAAAGGAAGGAAAGATGGAAGAACCTGGTAAGTGGTGTCGAATTTATCATACATAAAGCGAGTGATAATGCTGGTTTTACCAACGGATTGATCGCCAAGGAATACCAGCTTGTATTTCGCCAGAGGGGATACTGTTGCCATTTCTTCTCCTTCTTCTTTCTTCTATTTATGAATATATATCAGATCTGTCTCATCCGATATATATTTAATTTTCCTCCCTGAAACAACTGTTGAGAAAAACGCAACGAAATTACGCAGAAGCGATGGCAAAATGATGCTTCGGTTTATATGGAGGAGGGAGACTCTTTTAAGGGAATGAAAGAAACCGCCAACCAGGATGGGATGATGCGGCTCAGTCAAACTCAGTTTTTTTTAGTTGATTGACGTTTATGTCCTCCTTGGAAGACCCGCCTACAAGGCTACAACTAGGCCACAGGCCCACCGTTCTTCATTGAAGTCAATGCCCGCCTCTCTTGTTTTTACGAGTTAACAATAGCTGTTAAAATAATTTAAAATCAGTGTAATTATTCATGTTACGCTGTCAGTTTTATTTAAATTTAATGAATAGTATTATTTAATTTTAAAATTTTATATTATAAATAAAAACTTAATGTATGCACATAAGTTAATCTATTTAATTTATATAAAAAAAACCCATCACTAAGGTCAAATTATTTTCATAATAAAATATTGAACAACGAGTATTCAACAAAAAAGAAATTGTCAAGACACAATTATACCGGAAAATATTTTTTTTTTTTCTATGAATCATTTTCAAAAGTTTTTCTCCATAAAACCCACTTCTTTTTTTTATATATCTTTTTTCTTGTATAAGAACATATTTTTTATTTATAGCATAATTCTTTTAATGAAGACTTGTTGTGATTTTAAAAGCTAGGTTAAGTAAAAAGGCAAAAAACATCACGATTTTTTTTTAAAAAAGGAATAATTCATTTGAGAAAATTGTATAAAACTACACCGTGAAAAAATCAGGCATTTTATTTTTATTGAATATTCATGATTTTTTTTAATAATAGACATATTAGTTTTATATATAATTACTCATAAAATAATTGTTAATATCATCATTAAAAAAACTTTAATTTTATTTAAAAGGTATACTTTTATTTAATGATTTTTAAAATATCAATGTAATTTTTTTATTTGAAAATAATTTTACTTCAGAATAAAAAAAATATTTAAGGAAAAAAAAGTAGAATGGCCAGGGGAGCCAAGCCTAGGCACTTAAGCTTGTCTAGATTGCAAGGCTTAAAAAGGAAAACGCCCATGCCAAAGCGCCTCTTTTTAGTTAACTTATTGCGATGAATTCCAGCCACTAGGATTCGAGAATTTACACACACACACACACACACACACACACACACACTGAATTCAATTTATTTACCCGTTAAATCCAAATAAAAAACTATAATTGAATTTAATTAAAATAAAAGATTTGTTCCAAATAGCCTATAAAGAATCACAGAACACTCAAAAGGGTTTGGTTAATTGAATGGAACTCCTTCCTTCCTTCCTTGCCTCGGACGCCCTAAAAACAATCTTGTGAAAAGTCTTCTTTCTTACTGGGACGCAAAGTAGTCATTAATTTTATAGTATTTTAGGAAGGATGCTGCTGTGATGATCGGCTTCTCAGCACAAATTTGACGAGCTCTCCCACAGATTTTATTGTTTTACCTGTTCAAAAGCAATCATCTAAGACACGCAATTGACAAGATCAAGCATTGAATTTTGCTCTTCTTGAATCTTTTCTTTCTTTTTCAGTTTACATCAAGTATTTTTTTGTTTGAAACAATCAAGGTTTAAATCGCTCGCCTGAAATCATGAGATATGCTTTTCAAAAAGTGGGTTTCTCGAATCCAAAAAAATAATTCAATTATTTTTATTTTTAGTTTTTATTATTTTAATTTTATCTTTATTTAAAAAAATTGAAATCAACTTGTCTTCAATTATAATTAAATTATCCAAAATAAACTTTGAAAATCAAAATAAATTATTAAAAGAGACACGGTGTCAATTTCTTTGTTTATAGACAATGTCGGCTCCACGTTAAACACCACCTCAAGCGATTTAGTTTTTTTTTTTTTTTTTAATCTTATGCTAACCTGGCTATTCATTGATTTAATATGTTAACCCGTGAGGATCATTGCATCCTCTCAGCTCTTGAGTTTATTTTTCCAAGATACAATGCCAGGTGGTTGAATGAGATGTGTGGAGGAAATACGAAGCCGTATTGGGAGCTGCGAGCCCAGAGAGCTTGAGGACAAGTGGAGAAAGTGGGAGGTTGCTGAAGCTGAACTTCAGGTCAAACTGATCGTGCTGGCACAGTTGCTCCGGCAGCAGATTAAACTCCTTGAAGCAGTAAAAATTGATCATTATTTTGCAGATGATAAAATTGATCAAGCTGGCACAGGTGCATACCAAAAATGTATTAACAATTAATAATTAATAAATAACAAATAAAACTAAAACAATATCCTTTTTACTGTTCAAGAATCCATCACAGAAAACTGTTATTTTTTAAATTTTCATTTTGATCCCTATGTTTTGCATGTTTTGCAATTCAGTCACTTAAATTTATATCTTTTCAATTTCATTCTTTCAAGTTATGTTTTCATGGATTTATGTCTTAAATATGTTTTGATTTGTTTTCTCTAACTTATCTAATATGTTGTTAAATGTCTCGACATTAAATTAATGACTAATTTTATAAAATTGAGTTTTCGCTTCTTTAAAAAGAATGAATTGAGATATAGAAGATTGAAATTGATATAAAAAAAAAAAAACAAAGGTCCTTTCCATAAAAGAAGTATAAAACTTTTATTTGATCATTTAATTTTTAGTTTTTTCATATTTCATCCTTTTTATTTTAGGTTGAGAGAGGAAAGAGAAGGTTGTTGAAAAAGTTAAAAGAGAAAAAAGACTCTTGGGTGGTTGAAAAAGTTAAAAGAGAAAAATTGATATAAAAAATTCATTGTTCATGAAATTAAAAAACATAAGTAACAAAAAGGAATTTCAACAACAAAATACATTTTTTTGGTCAAAATTTAAATCATTAGTTTTATGAATATTTATTTTAATTATAGCAAGAAAAGTTATATCCTCGTGAGTCATTTGCATGATACATATATAAAAACAAAATCATATGTACTTTATCAAGAATTAGAAACCAAGATAAATAAGAGAAAAAGAATAAAATGAGCGAAAGATAATCTGAGGTAAGATATTTGCATGTACATTTATCTTTATTTTTTACAAGAAATATTAGCTTTTGGTTTTTAATTAGCTAACAACTCTTTTTACTATTACAATCATTACTTTTCAAAAATTTGAGTTTTTATGGTAATGTTATTAATTTATTTATTAAAAAATTTATATAAATATGATTTATAAAATTCATATTACTTATAAATGACACGTGTTTTTACTAAGAAAATAAAAACAAATGCATTGATAAGAAAATAAAATTTGAAGTAAAAGAATTTTTTTTATAATTTCAATCGTTGAAATTTCTGAACATATTTATTCTTGTTATCACAAAAATAAATAATAAAAAAATTGAAAGTCGGTGCTAGATTATTTCTAATCAAATTGTTGGTGCATGGATGATGGGGTTGCGCAATACATGAGTAGTTCATACGTATGCACAGAGAATTTCTAAGAAAAGAAACTAATTTGCACCAATGCCATGATGACATCAGGCAACCCATTAACAGAGATAATGGACTTGATTTGGACAGTAAGCGCATGCAATCTCGTCTCTTACCAGTAAAGAGTTGAAGGCCATGCAATTCTAACACAAACTAAATGCTAGAAAGTAACATACGTGGATGAAGATCGACAATTCAAAGCCTGACATTCTTTTTTCCCATGAGCTCGATAGATCTCTATCAGAATTTTCTGAAATTCTCAGCTCACCTAACAGTGCTCCCATGCCAACCACAGACTCGCGTCTCACATTTATGGCCATGCCCCACTGTCTCCTCACTCATGTCCTCACCATTAAATGTTCAGGCTCACAGCAACAATGTCATGCAGCTCCACTGTAACCATGAAGAAGTCCCTTCCACCAGTTCAATCACAGAGCTCAGAGAGCGATTCTGGTGGTGTCGATCAAGTTTACAACCAAAGCATCATTGTTCCTCCCACAGCCCATGTCAATAGCCGATAGCTTTGAAAAGAATGATCACTCATGGTACAACTTAAATCAATCATGATACAGGATTCTCAAGCCAGCGATTAGAACTAGCAACATTACTGCTAGTTTGTCGAAAGACAGCTAGCGTGTGTTTATTTCTGAATCATGACTAAGCTAATGTTAGAATATCTAATCATATATTTGTCGTTTTGGTCCTTTTCTGTTTTCAAACTTCCTGTATCTCTTACTGATGCTTCTCTGTTTGTTTTCCACTGCACAGGTTTGTCAATTCCCAAATCCCGACGGATCTATCAATTCAAGTTCGAGGCATCACCTTTACTGTTCACAAGGTAACTAGCCAGCAAGAGAAATACATGGTCTAAAAGTTACATCTCACCTGCTCATGTGTAAAATCATCACCTTTACTGTTCACCTCTCTCTCTAATATATATATATCAAACATTAAAAAAAAAATTATAACTAGGAGTGTCCATTAACTAAAGTCAGGGTGTAGGTTGATGGCAGTTAACTGGGTTTATAGGGGGTACGAAAGGATAAGAGAAGGACTAGGCTCACCTTCATCAATGGTTAAAAACATCTCGATTTATTGTCTTACTTCTTCTGTTTAATATAGTAAATACAACTTCATGCTATGTTACACATAAAGAACAGAAAAATCAATTCACAAAAACATCTAAAGTTATGAACACAGCAAAACTAAGACGACTTCATCTGCGCTCACCAGAGTCATAAACATATTTCCCTTTTGCTCTTCCAATTGATTTATGAGTACAAATGTCAACAATAAAAACAAGTCAATTCTCAAGGTATGAGCGCATCCTAATTAAGGTAAAACCTCCCTTAGTACCTGGCAAGATTTCAGCTATAGCTAAGACAAAGTAACATAACACACCAATGGATCTAATGCACTGTCTGCAAGAAATGAACTTTCAATGTGAATGAGCTGATATCATTTGATAACCACACTATTTCTCCTGATCCAGTATCCCTTTGTATCAAAAAGTAGCTACATAGGCCGCTTGGAACTTCAGCCTTCAATTTCAAATTTTGGGTACGAACTCAAGCTTGAAAACTTCCCAGGTGGACCAGAAGCATTTGAAATCATTCTAAAGTTCTGTTATGGTCTTACACTAGACTTAAACCCTAGCAACATTGCTCCACTAAGATGTGCATCAGAATTCCTAGAAATGAGTGAAGAACTTGATGATGGAAATCTCATCTCAAAGACAGAAGCTTTCCTCACATTTGTAGTCCTCTCGTCATGGAAAGACACCATAACTGTTCTCAAATCCTGCGAAACTTTATCTCCATGGGCAGAAAATCTCCAGATAGTTAGAAGATGTTGTGACTCAATAGCATGGAAGGCTTCTAGAGACAATTCAACAATAGGAGATATGGTTAGCGACGAAGGATGTTGGTTTGATGATGTGGCTTCCCTTCGAATTGATCATTTCATGAGAATTATAACTGCAGTAGGGGCAAGGGGAACAAAACCAGAGATCATAGGTAAATGTATAATGCAATATGCAGAAAGATGGCTGCCAGGCATGGATGTGGAATTAGAAGGTCCAAGGGGGTATGGATATGGAAAGAATGAACTGCAGTTCAGCATTTTGATTGGAAGGAAGGAAGATGAGGGTATTGAGCATAGCCAGGAGCAAAAATCTATTATTGAAACTCTAGTAAGCATACTTCCTCCTCAAACAGGAGCTGTCCCATGTAAGTTTTTACTGAAGATGTTGAAAATGGCAATGGTTTACTCTGCATCCCAAGCTTTGATCTCAGAGCTTGAGAAAAGAGTGGGGATGATGTTGGAGAATGCCAATGTCAATGATCTTTTGATTCCTAATGATAAAAGGGAAGATCAGGGGAAATTTGTGAAGTGAGTATTCAACAATCTTAGTCTCCTTAAGATTGCTTGACCTTGCCTAAAAAAATGTGGCAAGTCTTTTCACCATATCTAATTATGATTCATGTATTCATACAGCTCACTTGAACAACGAACAATGCACGACATAGAAGTGATACAAAGAATCGTTGAATATTTTCTGATGCATGAAAAAGAGCAGCAACAACTGCCACAGACAACAGGGAAATCAAGTGTTAGTAAGCTTTTGGACAGTTATCTAACTGAGGTTGCAAAGGACCCTAATCTCTCCATTACCAAGTTTCAAGTTTTGGCTGAAGCCCTGCCAGAAAAGGCTCGGACATGTGATGACGGTCTTTATGGAGCCATTGACACCTATCTCAAGGTTTGCCTTCAGTTGTCTTTCTGGTACTCATCCTTTTAGATAAGCATTATGACAAAGCCTAAAAACTCTATTATTCTTTCCAGGCTCATCCTTTGCTCTCTGAGCATGACCGAAAAAGGCTATGCAGAATAATGAACTGCGGGAAGTTATCACTTGATGCATGCTCGCATGCAGCACAAAATGATAGGTTGCCTCTACGAACAGTTATTCAGGTAAAACACACAACAATTCTCAACTATAAATAAAAAATACTAATAATTTCTAAATCAAAACAAAAATGCCTGTCATGGTGCCCGTGCTGTAAATTTATGTCTTTTCTTTCAGTCATTAAATCAAAATCCATAAGGGTGGCCAAGAGCCACAACATGACAAGTATAAAAGAGGATCAAGTGGTATGATTCTACAATGCTCAATAAAGGACATAGAAAACTGGTAGTTTAGCTGTTTAGAAGGCAAGGAAAGCTGCAATGTCATCTAGAGTATAAAATGGTAAAATCTGAGAGATGGCATCAGATCAAATTTGCCCATTTTGAGGAACCTTCCAAGTGCCAACAAAACACAATGCACTTCACATAATCACACATGCTCTAAAAGGTTTCCGAATAACAGCAGTTTTATTCCCACAGAGCATAGGGGTCTGTTATCTGATTCTGCCTGAGATATCACTCAACACAAATTTTTCACCACCTTGAACTACATTCCACTCAAGCTTGCAACTCCTGCCCATATCAAACCACCCTTACCATCATCAGCACAAGGAAAAATATTCTAATTAAGTTATCTTCCAGTTGTTCTTTACTTAACTTCATCTACTTAAATACACAGTCCTTCCAGTTCTGTCTCTCTGTAAACTAAAAGGGGCTCTGAATAAAAAAAAAAGGATAGGGGGATTAATGCAGTAAATGACACCTAATTACATAAAATCTACAATAACCCTAATACACAATTCTGAGATACCAAGAAAAAGCTGCAGGAACGAACGTTTGGACACCAAAGCTACATGATGTGTATGTGTGTCCAAAACATTCCCATTTACTACCACTGATTTCCATTTCAGCCATAGGAACCTAGTGATCAAACTAAATGCAATGTGTGCCATCTCTGTTGCTGTTTTTGGAATGTTTTATTGTAAGACAATGCCAACTTTTATACAAATTGCAACCACATAACAATGAAATAAGTTTTATATGACTAATTGGCTTGCTTTATTGTTAATCCCCACTCTGCCACATGAGAGATTGATGATATTGTAAAAAGCACGGTAATAAGCAATATTTCAAAACATTAGGTTAAATCCAAAAACCACTCCTACCAAAAGTTGCTAAAACATTCCCTGTCTTTGAACAGGTATTCTCAAAAACAAACCCAGGTGTAAATCACAGACCTTTACAGCATGGTGTGTAAATATGCGCCAAAAACAAAGTGAAAGACTATAGGACTTTTATAATTCATCAAAATTTACATTTCTCATCTAAGATGAAATGGACATGCAGGTGTTGTTCTGTGAGCAAATAAAAATAAGGGCAGCAATGCAAGGAAAAGAGCCAGTAGCAAGTGGTCACAGCTCAGAACAAGAAATAACTCAAACATCAACAAAAACTGAGATCACAACCCTAAGAGCAGAACTAGAGAACATAAAGACACAAATGACAGAGCTGCAGAGGGACTATTTTGAACTGCAACATGAATACGGAAAGAAAAACAACAAGCATATGAATAGATCGGCCTGGAATTTTGGTTGGACAAAGATCAGAACATCAGCTCTTTTCCACAGAAAATCAGAGGGGAATTTAAGTGGACAAGTACATAAGATACCCAATTCACTTGGCCACAAAATGAATTTCAGAAGAAGACTATCCATGTCATGATTTTATATGAATTACATGTTTTCTTAAGGAAAGTTCACTTGTAAATAAAAAGGGCTTGGTACATCTTTCTTGTTAAAGCATACAATAAACTATGTTGTAGTTTCATTCAATGTAAAAAAAGCTTGCCAGGAATAAATTCCAGTACATCACATCAGCCTCATTCCTATCAATCCTATAGGGGTATCCACTATCCCACTCACTGAAGCCATTGCCAAATCCATAATTCGAAGCCAACTTTGTTTCAATAACAATCAACTGCCAAAAAGAAAACTTTGTTTTGCACTAGCACTCTACAAGCACATGAATCCACATGAATCCTAATCTTTCAAATGACAATTTGCAACTGCGATAGCTACCATCAATGTAAGAACACCATTATCCCCATGTTATATAATATCTCAGCAGTACCAATCAAATTAAATCCGATAATATCCAACACAAATAATCATAGTAAACCAGAATTTACCAAAATCAACCAACACTTCTCATTTCTCAATTAAAATAAAACCCGAAAATCTACACTACCTAGAATTAGCAGTAGAGCTCCTCATGCTGCTCCAAGGAAACTTGGCCTTCTCGGCCGCCACATCACCACGACCACGACCGCCGCGACCACCACGCCATCCGCTACCGCTACCGCCGCGACCACTCTCCTTCTTCTTCTCATGAAGCCAGTGATTCTTATTATCCTCAACAAAACTACTCTCCGGTGCCTTCTTACTCATTTTCGCCCTCTCTTCCTCAATAACTCTAATCGGAAATAAATGGGGCGAAATCGAGAGGGGAGTTTTAAGCGTGACGTATGCTTTTTTATAGTCAGGCTTGGCGATGAGGAATCCGCCGCGTTTCTTCTTTTTTCCTTCCATGTTAAGAGTGCTTACCTTTTCAACGTCGAAGCCGTAGAGCGATTCGAGGACGCGCTTGATTTCGATTTTGGAGGCTGAAGGGATTGTTTTCAGTGCGATTTCGGAGATATTTGTGTATGTTGTAGGCATCAGGAGTTTTATGGGGAGGTTGGCGAAGTTTATTACTCTTCTTCCCAATCTGCCTGCCATCTGTTCGCTGAAATGAAGATGCTACTGACTCCGCAGTGAGCTAGGAGGAGGGTTTATAATTATGGTGGGAGTGGGAGGAGAAGCGGTAGTGTCAAGTGTGTAGCCAGTACAGTTATGCTGGTGGATTTGGGCTCGAAAACCTTTACTCGGCTTGTGCTTGGGCCCTTACTTCCTAAGGCAACAGATGTCTGTCCTCAAATGTGACGTCTTGATTTTTTTTCCTCTCCTCGTCCTCTGTTTAGTTATATTGTTTTTATGGAAATTTACTCCCTCTCTAATAGTTTAATTATTTTTTAATAAAATTATCATTTATATTTTATAATTTATAATTTGATAACACTGTCTATACAAGAAAAAAAAACGAAATTATTTACAAGATTGGACTAAAAAGCTCTTATTATGTTAAAATTACAAAAGCAAGAGATATTAAAAATAAAAATAAAATCTAAAAAATAAACCCTAAAAATCCACCAATGAAAGAACATTAGCCTGCCTCTCTTTTCTATTCCACCGATAACACTGAGACTTCTTTCAGCCCTATTCATGAAAATCAAAAACACCAACAGCAACATTGTTCTTAATCATTCATCACCCACATCACAATCTCCTTCTCCATTAAAGCAAACACAACCCCTCTTCCACCCAAAACCAATCTTTTTTCTCGATCCTCCATAGCCATCATTTTCATCGAACACTAGCCTTCTTTTCAGTTTTTCCCATCGCCGTACTAGCCTCAATCATCTCCTCTCACAACACAATTTGTGACCACTGTCTAGAGGAGACTAAAATCCACACATAAAAAAAATATATAAATCTTCCCTAATTTTCCCGAGCTTTATTTTACTCACACCATACCATAATCAATCTCATCCCCATCACCCTTCAAACTGAAACCATGCTATTCACCCAGCTTCTCATAGTCCAACACCCAAGACACCCTCATGCTCTCTCTATTCTTCTCCTCAATTAACGATCATTTCAACCGCCATGGCAACCTCCTTCTCCACCAATAACCATGACAGCAACGCCAACCACCTATAAAACTAAAAATAACAATAACCTTGCACATAGGCTACTATCACCAACAAAATGAGATCTAATGACAGAAAAAGTAGCATGCCCCATATGTGGGGGATTGAAGTTAAACAAAAACAAAACCATTCCAAGAATTTCAAATGCAAACATCATAAAAACCTTGAAAAATATAGGAAACCTAGAATTCAAAGAAAAAACAAATTTGGTGACTTTAACTTAAAATCAAGGGAAAAAATCAATACCCACTGGAAAGCCAAGCCCACAAAACCCAAATCTGAGGCTCGGAAATAGATAAATCAAGGCCCAAACATCATTTCAAAACACGTGCATGGCTTTGTTATCTACATTAAATCCATTCTCACCTAAGTTCACACGTGCAACAAGAAAATATATTCATTTTGAAGGGCTTCAAAACACAGATTGAGATTCTAAAGAACTCTAGTCATCCGTATCTCAAAGGAATCACAAATCAAATCAATACCATGTTCTCTTCCTTTTGGTAGGAATCAGTGTTGAATTCAAATGTTCTCGAATGAAGACTGCCTAGATTTTAAACCAAAAGAAACCTCAATCTACTGGTAGGAATCTGTATAGAGCAGCATTTCTCCATGTACAACTTGGATGCCTAAATTTTAAACCAAAAGTAACCTCTATCTACTGGGCTACTTCAATGAATTCCCTTTTGCTGTCAAGGTGACTATAATTCCTTCTTTTTTACTTGGTATGGATATTTCTGATATATTGAAATGCTGCTCATGACGAGTGGAAGAGCCACAAGACTGTAAATCGAAGGTGGCTTCCCTTCAAACAAGAACTGAAGCAAGGCCGTTACAAGAAGTGCAGAAACGATGACAAACCCCTGCACGCATCAAGAAAACTTTGTGGAGATAGAGTTTTTTTTATTTTAATACCAGATAATTGCATTGTAAAGTAATAATTGTACTTTATGATTTTTTCTAATTGTGTGTGTGTGTGTGTTGATTTTTTTTCTATTTGAGTACTTGTACTCCCACAATTTGATCAATTACTTATCTCCATTAATTTTGTTACCGAAATGCTTACATGACAGTTAACACTTCATCAGCTATTGATTTTGTTTTTCTATTTTGAGTACTTGTACTCGCAAAATTTGATCAATCAAATGCATCAATTAGTTTCTAATACAAACATGCTGATGTGGTATTTATCTCCTTGTCAAGTGGGTCTAGGTGTTAAAAACTGGCATGCATAAATGGCATTTGAAGTACCTTTACTTCATGATTTTTCTCAAGTAAATGACTATATATCCTTATATAATTCAACAAATCTCTAATATCTCCCTAATTTCTAATTGTGTCTTGTATGTTCTTATATGGTATCCACTTCTCTAATATATATTTTTATCCAATTTGTTCATCCAAATAGGCATAATTACATTATTTTTATTTTAAAAATACCCATGAGAAATACAAGGATATAATTTTAATTTTTTTAAAAAAAGAAAAAAATATATTTTTAAAAAAGACCGAGTAATTTTGACTTTTTTTATTTTTTAAGACATTTTAAAAAAAATTGAACAATTTTTCTATCATATCCTCATACAGCTAAATGATATTTTTGAAATGAAAAATATAGTTACGTCAATTTTGATGAAAAAACTTGACAAAAGTACATATTGAAAAATTAAATACTGTACAATGATATAATATAATAGACAATGAATTAAACCCTAACTAATGAATAAGAAAAATAAAAGTTCACCTAACTAATTAGTTTTAATGGTTTTCTTTTTAATATTTTGTTGTTTTTATTTTATTTTTTCAATTTCTTAATAGAAAATTGAAAATGTTGTAAAAGGAAAAAATGATGGTTATTTCAGTTTTTTTAATTTCCTGATAGTTTTATTGGTTTTCTTTTTAATATCCACTTTAACACTGAATTTACCTTTCTCACGCCACCAGCGTAGCTTGTGACAAGGCCCACGAGAATTCCACCTAGAGCATTCGCTACAATTGGGATCTGAAAAATAAGCAAACACAGCTTGTCAGTGTTAAACTGCACATGATACAGCTGTTAGCATGTATGCCATTAGAAGGAAAATTAAAAATGCTTTCCCTAAGGTAACTGGCAACAATGTTCGTAAACTTAGAATGCAATACAGCTGAGGCTTGAAGAAAAGAAGCTGGAGGAACAAAGAACATCATGCACACAACATATCAGCTCACAACTACTCTAAACCAAATACCCCCCCACCCCACCCCCCATCCTCAGATCCTGAATTTCAAAATATACATACTTCAAATATATAACGCTGATAAATTTCACAAATCCGAAGCAATATGCAACACAAGATGCACACTTGGGGCCCTCAAATTATATCACTAACTGGAATTTTAACAAGCCCACGAGATAACCAGTTCCTTGAGTAACCAGAAGAAGAAGAAAATTCTGAGTCACAGGAGATTGGCAGCAAACCAAAAACATTCCAAATCAAGGCAGGTATCCTAACACTAACAGCTGCCCAGTATGGATGAGCTTCACCATCCAGCTATAATTGTGTCAGTTCAAAAGATGTAAACCAAGGGAACACAAATATGATCTAAAGACAATTTCTCCTGTCCTTTGGACCACCTAATGATTATGAGATGCTCTATACAGCAAGAAAACTTCTTCAACTGAAAAACCATGACCACAAATCAACTGGAGTTGTTTTCCATTTCATGGCCAGATTTGGAATGAGAACTTTCACCAATCCCATTCCAACTATCTTTTGTCACTTCAACTATTTTGCCAAGTATGCCAATGTCATTAATGAGAAAAATAGCATGAAGTATTGGATAAGATCATTACCATTGTTAGAGGAGTCCAACCATAAAAGTATCCATGCTGTCTGATAGCTTCTCCATCTGGAGATTTAGTGGTGCTGGCCAACAAGCATAAGCTTCCAACAATTGACATTTCTACAGTCATCAAGTATGACGAGTGTTTCTTAACCTGAAATGATGGGAAATAACATTGGAAGGGGTGGAAAAGAAAAAACACTTGTAAGATCATTTAAATAGAAGTTTCAAACCTGAGAAGCCCATTGACACAAAGCTGAAGCTAGACCAGAGAGAACTGAAGCAACCAGGACAGGAATGATCCCATAAAATAAAATTTGCTCGGGATCACTACTGCCAGAGCCTTTGCTAGAGCCCTCACCGATGCTTAGAAGGACAGCTGCCATTATCAGCAAGAACAGAGCCCCGATTTGTTGAATTGATTGTTTCTGCCTGCACATTCCCACCAGAGAATAATATAAAGAGTTTCCAATACAATCCTAAAACTTATCATAACTGGTTCCATATAAATATATACGGCTGAGTGGCTTTTCATAATCTACTGCATGGAAGTTGCCTCAGTCTCATTACAATTAGAGAGGGTGGCTTATTAAAAGATGTTGCATACTCATAAAATATCTAAAAGAGAAGGTCATCATATAGTAGCTCTGGAAAAGAAGATGACTTTAAATACCAGCTTCATCTGCATGCTATTTCAAGAATTCTTAAACAATCAAGAGCAAGAGATGAAAGTCTACTAAAGATATAAACCAACAGCAATATGTACATAATAACTTCAAGCCTTTCTTACCCCGGCTAGTGAGCCACTGCAAGATATGAACTTGTAAGGAATTCGTTTGAAAATAAAACAGTAAGTTTCAAATCAACGAGACAGTTATTGGGTGGAGCATAGCAAAGACACGAGAATCAAGCCTCAAATAAACCTAAACAAGGAATCATTTCAATGTTCTATAAGATATTAAAAGCTTGAACTTTGAGAATCATTGTTGCATGCTTAATACAGTTCAAAAGCAATGAATAATGTACCAATAAAAAATAGAAATTTATGAACATACCTCAATATTATGTATGTAAAGAATGCAGTAAAAAATACTTTTGTCTGGTTCAATATTGAAAATGTGAGTGAATCAAGATTCTTGTAAGATATCTGCAGCAAGCTGTTTTGCAGAGCATAAATAGCTGCAGGAAGTCCTGATGCAGTCAACGACCCAACCAAAGTCCACTGACTGAACACTTTCTTCAAACTACCATCTCTTACCATGAGAATTAGGGCACATACAACCTGAAGAACATAAGGAAAAGAGTAGATGAGCATTTGTGTTTAAATATAGTATCCATTCTAGATTGAAAAAAAAAGTAGGTATTGCTCTTGACCTTGTCCTCTCCTATAAAAAAATCAATGAAGAGAGACTAAAATTAATGTACATGGGACTTTAATTACCTTAGCTACCTCACATGTCAAAACAGACGTAGTCACGATTACTTCACGTCTGCATGAAACTCAATGAATTAGTGACTGAAATTTCACAGGAAATACATACCAATAACATTTGTCAACATATAAGACCATAACAAATCACATTCATCGGATCCATTAAAGCTTGGGCTAGATTAAGAACCCAAAATAACAGCCAGATTGTGCACACTTTCACAGATTTTCCGGACCGCAAGGGCGTCAGAATCAGTGAGTCAAGAAACAAAAGCAAACACGGAAAGAAGTCTTGATATTGATAATGTAGCTGATTTTAACTTGGGGTCAAATAAAAGGAAGAGCTGAAACAACTATAATAGACCCAGATGATTTTGTAATAAACCACGTCAAGTCAAAACATAAGAGTATTTATGTATACAGATTGTAACCACCCGGATCATATTTGGTGTCCTTCTGATTGATTATTGCAGTACTGCAAAACGCTAACATTGCTTCCTCAACTATGACCAGAATTCGCAATCATTGATGATGTAATAAATAAAGCAGCATTTTAAATCAAATTCATTCAGAAGAATTGAATTCTAGCAGTACGAAATTTACATGGAAAAATAATAAATAGGAAAGGCATAAAATCGAAGGGGGGAAGAAAAAGGAAAGTACCCGGTGAAGCGTTTGGAGATGAGAGGCTGAGCTCCGTATTGAAGAGTGAGCAAAATGGAGTATAGCCAAACCCTTGGGTTCGTTCTTTCCGATCCGGAGGCTCCACCTTTCCGCTTCGTCGTCGCCATTTTTGGAGAGACGACCTTCTGACTCACTCTCTATGTTTTCTTACCTTTTCTTTTCCCTGTGTTACCAGCTCTGGAAATTAATCCACGAAGAAAAGCATGATACGTTCCCTTTCTTCCCTTTCTTTCTTTCTTTCTCTCTCTCTCTCTCTCTCTCTCTCTCTCTCTCTCTGTTCATCTTTTACTGGCGTTTACGTCGTCGCATCGACGTTTTTTTTTTTATTTTTATTTTTATTTTCTCATTATCGTGAATGTTGCTGGCTTGCTGCCTTGTAGTACTGTTTTAATATTTGTTTGATAATAGGGTAATAATTGTGTTTTTAAAAGTGTGTTTATATTAAAATAATAGTTTTATTATTTTAAAAAAATTATTTTTGATATTAGTATATTAAAATGATTTTAAAATATCAAAAAAATTAATTTGAAGTATAGAAAAAAATATAAAAAATTTAATTTTTTTCAAAAATGCTTTTGAAACGCAAAAACAAACAAGCTCAGATTTGTATCACCGCTTTGCCCCGCCGGTAGAATAATATTTTTTTAATACAAAAAAATAAAAATAAAAAAGAGATCTTGGGTTATTAGTTTAAATAGTAATTTAAATGATATTACTAAAACAATACTATAGCAATAAATAATTTGATCAAAAAATTGACCAAAAGAAAGTTAAAAAAACTCTATCCGAGTCATCCTAAATTATAAAATAATTTAATATCAAATGAGAACACGATAACTCAAAAAAAAAAGTAATGTTCGATCTCTAACAAATAAAATGTTGAAAGATGAAAATCAAAAAGAAAATATAATTTTAAAAGGTAAAAAAAACTCAATTCGAGCCCATACAGGTTAAGATACAAAATCTTTAATTCAGTTGTGATACCATGGTGAACACGTTCAAAAGAAAAATAAATAATATTATGAATCTCAATCATCAAATAACACTTGAACTGGTTTCAATTAAGAAACTTAACTCCCAGTCAATTTAACTTTGAATGATAAAATCAAGAAAATATATATAAAAAAAATTAATCGGATAACCCAACATAAAGAAAAAAAAATAGTACGAGGAACAATTTTCATTAAATCAAATATTAAATAATTCAATTTTTAAAAAAGATCCCCAAAAAACTTCAATCCACACTAACTTTTAAAACCAGTAACTCTGGTCCTGAACCCATAATTAATCTCGTAGCAATGAAAACAAATCTTAGTTAACTCAGGTTAATCCGTAAAATTTGTGATTATGGCACAAGACCGAGACAATCTAATAAAAAGAAAAATAAAGGGTAGGATGGCCAATTTTAAATAAATTAAATTATGAAAGATAAAACTAAAATAAATAAATTTATAAAAAAAGACTCATAAAGAAAAAATCTCAACTCATGTTAATCTTTGAAACTAATGATTTTGGTCATGAACCTTAGACTATTTTTATAGAAGGCAAACCATAAAAAATGATAAAGAAAATCTCTTGAAAAAATGGTAAAAACAAAACATTAGCTTTTAAAAAGCCAAAAAAAAAAAAGCAAGAAAGTCTATAGACCTCCTAAGCTTCATCTAGTCTCTGAAACTCAAAACCCATGAAATCTTTGAATCAGTTCAATAAAAAACCTTAATTTTCAACTAATTTAATTTTAAATGATTAAATCATGAAAAAATAATAATTTTAAAAACTTGCCTGAGAAAAAAAACACAACAATAAAAAAATAAGGATCAATTGTACTTTTATAACTTATTAAAAATAAAAAATAATAATGAAAAGAACGATGATCGAATCTGAAAGATTAAAAATGATGAAATTGAAAAATATTTATAATTTCATAGGTCATTAAAAAAAAAACACATAAATTAAATGTGAAGGGGAAATAGATTGTAGGGGTTAGTATGATTTTTTGAAGGGGGCTAGCATGAAATTTCAGGGTTGGTGAGAGAAAATGAAAAAAAATGGTTGTCGGCGTCAAACTCGATACACATTATTTGTATGTGCCACCTTATTGTGCCGGGGTGCCAATAGCTTTTAACGCCACCTTGAAAGACTATATTTGGTGGTCGGACGATCTCTCATGAACCACCTGAATAATGCAAGAGTTGTCCACACATCGACTTGTGAAGCTCCAACATGTTTTTTAATTATATTTAATAAATTTAATTTATAATAATGCCCTTGAGTACCATTTGAATTTACAATAAAAACAATATAAAATGAAAAAAAAATCCTTGAATGAGAGTTTGGTGGCTGTCTTTCAAAATATCAAAGTATTTATATTACTCTAAAAAAAATTAAAAATACAAAAATATTATGGAGTAGCAGGTTTGAGAATTTTTTATTACAGGGTTAAATAATTATTTTTATTGTAAAAAAATATGAAATTACCAATCTAGCTCTAAATAATTTGTAAAAAACAATTATATAATGGAAAAAAGATTATATTCCCTTTAATATCTAGTTCAAAGTTTTTTTTGACTCAAGGTGATTTTGTAATTATATTATTATAATAAATAATAACTTGTATCTACAGCTCCACTAATTTTTCATTCAACTTAAAAAAAAATTAATTAATTTCAACAGCGAGAGTTTCATAAGAATATTATCTCATTGATTTGTCATGAGGCTATTATCCTGATAAAAAAATACTATGATAATTCATGATGATATAAAAATAATAATTTTAATGTTATAAAAATCAATAGTAAAGGTTTCGTGACGTTACTGTAAAAAAAAAGAAAAAGAAATCAACTTAGCCCCCGACGTGGTCTGTCAAAGTTGAAGTTGTCTCGTTTCTCAACGTTGTTCTTTTTTTCCTATTATCAGCCTTTAAAAAAACCAACTCGTAAAAAACTCGAGGCCAGTCCAGGTCAAGACGCGAATCAGCAAGATCCCGGGTAAATTCGAGCAAGCTGAATATACTAGCCCGTTTATTTTAGCGATGTAGCCATGTTTTTTAAAAAACTTGATTTTTTAAAATCATTTTAATATATCATGTTAAAAAAATTATTTATTATATTTTTAACTAAAAATCATTTTAAAAAATAATAACAACACGATAACAAACACTACCACCAGTATCCGGACAGACCAACTCTTTATTTTTAGTTTTTTAAAATTATTTTAATATATTTAATTTATTTTTATATTTACATCAAAACAATTCATAAAAACTAAAAAAATTAATTTCAATTTCTTTTTTAATTTTAAACAAACAGCATGGACAGTCAAACATACCCTTAACCTTCTAGTAATAAAATCTAATTGTTAATCATCTAGGTGGTGACTTAGTGGTAAGAGTTTGAGATTAAGAGATTTGCTCCCTTCGTGGTCTTAGGTTTAAGCCTGTGGTTGCTTATATAATGGCCACTAGAGACTTACATGGTCGTTAATTTTAAAGCTTATAGAATTAGTTGAGATAAGCGTAAGTTGGCCTGGATTCCTACGTTAAAAAAAAAAATCTAATGGTTAAAACTTAAAAAAATATAAAATGAGAATGCAAACATACGTATCCACATTGAAAAGTTCTATACAGATGAATGGAAGATAATGTATTTCTTATTAGCCCCCCTTGTTGACTTACTTTTTATGCACTGTTTGAAAATGAAATTAAATGGAAAGCTCTCACGACTTTTAGTGATTCAAAGGGAAAAGTGAAAGCCCAACTTGTCTGTCTGATCCCACGAGGTTCTCTCCGCTTACTGCTCAGCCGCATCTGGATGCATGCAGACTGAATTCTTAAAATGCGTCATCTAGGCATTTAAAAATAAAATTTAGTACATTAAATTAAAAATTTTAATAAATTAATACAGGTTAAAAAATTCAATAAAATAATATAGTTTAATCATACTATGCTTTAAAAGCAAACTATGATCAAGCTCTAATTTTATATCTCAATCGATTGGATCCAATTATATTAATCGCTTGACTATTTTATATAAAAATCATAATTTTATAAAGGTTTTCTTTCAAATATATTTTATGAGTCAGAATATTCATCTTTCCAACATATTGACTGAAAAATAAATTCCAATTAAAATCTTAAGAAGTTATTATTCATACAACAGTGAGTGATTCTAAACAATCAGGTGTGAGTTTGTCATAATTAAATGAGGATCTGTCCTGAAAATATCACGTGGATGGTCTGAAAGATGTAGCTATGGACCAGTGGGATAAGTCAAGGTTCAAAAAGAGATCTGGTCGTGCTATATCAAAATAACAGCTCGAAAAGGTCATAACTGTTGATTCGACTGTTGGGCCGTGCTCAATGTTTTACAATAGTTTTCGAAGATCATTTTCTCTATAGTAGCTATTATATCGCTACACAGATTGTTAAATTTTTAAATATAAAAAATTTAATTGAGATCCCTCAATTTTAACAGTTTTAAAATTATCCTTATTATTTTCAAAATCGGTCCACCGATTCATTGACCATCATGGACCGAAATGACATAATTTAGCCATGCCATGCCTCACCAATACCATATTTATTAAATATTGTTATTTTGAAGCACAACATAGTTAAACTGTACAATTTCAGTAAATTTGTTATTGAACCTACATCAATTCATCAAATTTTTTAATTTACTATACTAATTGAATATAAAAAAATAATTTATTTTTAAAAAAATAAAAAATTCATTTCAATTTCTTTTCAAATAAAAAATATTTAAAAAAATCACCCATCACCATTTAAAACTCTTTATAGCAGATTCCAATCAACTCACTGTGCCCTGCCCCACCCCCATCTACCCACAGGATGAATCTTGAACACGCAAGCACAGACAACAAAACGAAAGGAATTTCGTTTTTTTCTTCCTTAAATTGATAGGGTTAGAATCATAGATATATATAAAAAAAGAGTTACGGCAACGATGGACGCCACTAGATCCTTCATTTAGCACATGTATTCATGTTCCACGAGGTTAATGAATGGCGAGGCTTCCTGGACTACAAATCCATGGAAAATAATTAATGTAATTAACCTCCTATTTTTCAATCCCTACATTTATCTTTTTTTTTTTCAAAAACAAGGTGCAAAAAAGCAGCTTTTTCATAGAAATGTCAAAAAAGCAGTATTTAAAATAATAAATATTGTTTTGAGCCTTTTTATGACCAAAAGTCTATTGAATATTATTTCGAAAAAGATTCATTTTTCATTTTTTTTAAAAGACATAAAATTAAACAGCACATATCATTGAATATTGATGATATTTTATACAAGTTACACCTATGACCCATGAGAAACTCTTGCACCATTTTTGTTTTTTCATTGCAAAATTGCAAAAGCATTTTTGATTTTTTTTAAATTTTAAATTAATTTTTGATGTTTTAGAATTATTTTTTTATATTGATGTTAAAAATAAATTTTAAAAAATAAAAAAATATATTTTTAAAGAAATACTTTAAAAAATAAATCTAAACAGGCTCTCTAATCATTTGAGCAAAAAGATTAAAACTATTAAGTATTTTGTCTAAAATTCTACACACTCCGCAGTAAAAATTGGAAAGGAAAAAAAGGGGCTAGGGGAATCTTTTGGAATATATGTTAAAAAAAGAGAGAATCAAAGGCCGCAGTTCAAGGGGCTCCTATAAAGCCATCCTATACAGCAAGCAGCCTCCTAGTGCTTCCGCTCTTCTTTTCACCCCTGCACAGTCACAGACTTCCAGACCAGACCAAGCAGATAGCAGCCGCCAGTCCAATCCTCCATCATGTGCGGCATCCTCGCTGTTTTAGGTTGCGCCGACAATTCTCAAGCGAAACGTTCCCGTGTCATTGAATTATCTCGCCGGTAAATCAAATCAAATCTCTCATTCAAAAATGAAAACAAAGAAGATTGAAATCCTCTTTTTTCTTTTTTCCAGGTTGAAGCATAGAGGACCAGATTGGAGTGGATTACATTGCCATGGAGATTGTTACCTAGCTCACCAACGTTTGGCTATTGTAGACCCCGCTTCTGGAGACCAGCCTCTTTACAATCAAGACAAGACTGTTGTTGTCACCGTATGTTGCCTCTTTTCCTCTCTCTCTCTCTCTTTATTTTTTTCATGCCAATTTCATCTGTGGTTTTCTTGTCAAATTTCGTTTCCATTCGTGCATTTAACAACTGGGTCGATAGTTTTTTTTTACATTTTTTATTTATTTTCTTGACCGAATAATTTCTTGATTCAAATGAAGGCTATTTGAAAATGGAATCCTTGATGGTTTTTTTTTATGTTCGGTTCAGGTTAATGGAGAGATATATAACCACAAGGAATTGCGGGCGCAGTTGAAGTCTCATACTTTCCGAACTGGTAGTGACTGTGAAGTCATTGCTCATCTTGTAAGTGATCTAGATTTTATAGACGTATTACCATTTGCCTGTATTTTTATCATGTATATGATGATGAAGCTCTAAGGCTATACAAATGACATAAACACAAGTCACGAATAAGCTACATTATATGCTCATCGGAAAAGTCAGTCACATTGTTTGCTTCTTGAGTTGAATGTATTTTTTCTCGTCATGGTTCGGATCTTGCTGCATGCTATCCCTAGTATGCAACTTGAGTAAATTTACCAGGATGCGAGATGTGCTTTCCTTTTCCTGAGCTGTAGCATGTAAATTGGAGTCTACTAGCTTTAGCCTTTAAATAACTCATTTTTTGTATTTCTTTTTTCAACTTGTTTGACATAATTTTGCTGTTTGTTTTTTTCCAGTACGAAGAACATGGAGAAAACTTTGTGGACATGTTGGACGGCATGTTCTCATTTGTCCTTCTTGATACTCGTGACAAAAGTTTTATTGCAGCTCGGGATGCTATTGGTATTACCCCACTCTATATCGGTTGGGGTCTTGATGGTACGTCAGATTGAATTGGTGTATTTGCTTCATATCTGCTATATAGTACTAAAAGACACTTGGAAGATGTTCTTTCTTAATATTCTATGGTAATGATTGCTCCATATCAGCTTCACTTCATCACCCCTTTCTGGGTGAATTTGAATATCATCCACCCAAGTTTTCCAAAGTTGATGTTTTGAGGTTGCATTTTTTCCCGTATATAAAAGAAATGCCAGCTTCTGTATTAACCAAGCACCAATTCTTTTCAGGATCTGTATGGTTTGCTTCAGAAATGAAAGCATTGAGTGATGATTGTGAACGATTCATGTCTTTCTTGCCGGGGCATATATATTCAAGCAAACAAGGTTTCCATTTGTTTATGCTGTGAATGATGGATGCGTGCTTTCATTTAAATTAAAGATTGATTGCAAATGATCACCCGTAGCATGGTCTTTACTTATCAATCTTATATCTGTTTTATTCTTCCTGTGATTTCATTTACCAGTTCTTGAATTTTTTTGGTTCATATTGTTTAAACTTTGCACAGATTTTATTAATAATAGATTTAGTTACCCTAACATATTGGAGGATAGAGGTTCAGTGAAAAGATTATTAGTCCTATGACAATGGGGAGCAATCCCTCTCTTTTCTATACAAATCCCTGCTTTACTTACCAGCCACTTCCAGAAAGGGGGAAAGAAAAAAGCTTGAGAGGAAGTTTGTATGTATGTGCAAGATGGGGCCATTTTGGATTTGCAATGGTTTGTAGGGTTAAAGGAGTAATTTCTTCCTAATTGTGTTTTTTGTCAGTTTCTTGTATCCTTATGCAGATTGTTCAAATTCATGCTTTTAAGGTCACTATGTTGTTTTCCTCGCATGCCTGCAGGAGCGCTTAGAAGGTGGTACAACCCACCATGGTTTTCAGAACAAATACCCTCATCCCCATATGATCCCCTAGTTTTGCGGAAGGCCTTTGAGAAGGTATGTTCTGGACTCTCCCTATATGCTTGTTTAGTCTATGCAATATCTTTGTTATATCAAACTTTACTGAATAGTAATGATTGTCTGTGAAAACATCTCCTTTTCTATCTATTTGTCTTTCTGTTTTAATATTTTCCTAAGTTGCGAGTTATTCTTGTATAAAATCTCTAACCTTTCATCTTACAGCATACAGTTGTTTTGCTGTTATTTGTAGAATGAGCGGTTGGTAATTTTGTTTTGTCTTCCTTTTTTGATCTGCCTCATTGATGCCAAAGCCGAACAGTGATTTTTTTATGTATACACTTTGCATTGTTATCTCTATATAACCCAAACATAATTATACTTGAGGAACTTTATATTTATTCTAAACAGGTGTCTAGTGAGAAACATTAGGCATAAGCAAGCAGTCAATTTAACTGCTGCAAGTACTTTTCACACTATAGGCAGGCACTATCTGTGCGACCTTGCACCACAGCAACAGTTCAGTTCATGTTATTTTCTATCATTGAACTAGTGGGCTATTATGATCTAGGCTCTTTAGACTGTCACTATAGGTTTTATTATCTTTCTTCTTTCTCTTTTTCCAAGACTCGTTTTTGAAGAGACTGAACATTGTTAAGATCTGGAAGTTTCGGGGCGTGGTTTTGGATTCTCTTTATTTCCCTTTTAATCCTACAGTTCTAACTATGTACACTTTATTTTTCTGACCATCTTCATGTAGGCTGTAGTCAAGAGACTTATGACAGACGTACCTTTTGGTGTGCTTCTGTCTGGAGGACTGGACTCATCACTTGTTGCTGCTGTGGCCTCTCGCCATTTGGCTGACTCAGAAGCTGCTCAACAGTGGGGATCACAATTGCATACCTTCTGTATTGGTTTGAAGGTGCCTTGCTGCTAAATAAACATGTTTTGCTCTTTTTTAATATTTGGACTGTTTGGCCTCTGAAGGTTCTATAATGATTTTGACTAACATATTGCATTAGTTGAGGACTAAAGAATGTAAAGTATTCAAAAAATCCATTTCCAACATGGTTTTTAATGCATGTCATGCTTCTAAAGGGTTCGTGGTAAGGCTTATCTGTGGTTTTAAACTGTAATTGTGATGACCTTTCCACGCTACCTTGTTGTCATTCCCTTGGCATGTGATGATTAACTATTCAGTATCCACATAATAAAGGCATTGATATTGACATTATTATCTGGCCTCTCTACAAGATGCTTGTGAAGTAATGTCAAAAGAAATTGAATTGGTCACTGGTGCGTACAATAGTGCTTTCCTCATTCATGCACATGCTTCTACTTTTTTTTGCTATTTAGGGTTCCCCTGATTTGAAAGCTGCAAGGGAGGTAGCAGATTATCTCCGAACTCGCCACCATGAATTTTACTTCACTGTACAGGTAAGCACTGCTTTTAATTCCAAAACAAAGAGAGAATCTATGCTGTGCATTTCCAGTACTTAAGTGTTGTTGCTAAATCAGGAAGGGATTGATGCTCTTGAGGAAGTCATTTATCATATTGAAACATATGATGTGACCACTATTAGAGCCAGCACTCCAATGTTTCTTATGTCACGGAAAATAAAATCTTTAGGAGTGAAAATGGTTATTTCCGGGGAAGGTTCAGATGAAATCTTTGGAGGTTACCTGTATTTCCACAAGGCACCTAACAAGGAGGAGTTTCACCAAGAGACATGTCGAAAGGTATTATTTTTTTCTTTTTGATGAGGAATGGAACTAGGAATCAATAAACTATGCTGCACGCCAATGTTATTTTGATTGAACATATCTCACTGCATGCAGTATTTTTCGCAGTTCTGATTGTTATAATTTTTCAGATTAAAGCTCTTCATCTTTATGACTGCTTGAGGGCCAACAAATCGACTTCAGCATGGGGTGTTGAGGCTCGCGTTCCCTTTTTGGATAAAGAATTCATCAACATTGCAATGAGCATAGACCCTGAGTGGAAAATGGTAAAGGCTTTTCCCCTGCTTTACGCTCCCTGTTTCATTATTTGATACAAGTATATGTGGCCCCTCACAGAGAAAAATAACTGAAGCAAACATATTTGAACACTGCATGAGGAAATTGCTGAACAAAAGATGATAACTGATCTCTTTCATGTTTAACACTTCATATGCAGATCTGCTGTATTTGCTTCTTTCTCCTGCTATTGTTCTGTATTTGACTGTTCAATGAGCCATAGATTGTGTAGTTTCAAATATGAGGCATGCTTCCCTGCATTTGGTTATTTTCAATGTTGTCACCTGTTACATAACATAGAATTGCAGTAGTTGTTTAGGGCCTTTAGGCACATTTTAATGTTATGTAGGTCTTGTCTGGTGATTTCTGTTGGGATAAGATTGCTGATGAAAATTACTAATTATATTAGATCCGAATCTAATTATTTGCTTTCATCCTTGCAGATCAGGCCTGATCTTGGAAGGATTGAGAAGTGGGTCTTGCGAAATGCTTTTGATGATGAGAAGAATCCATATCTGCCGAAGGTTTTTCTTCTTCTTTTTTTTTAATAAAAAAATTCTACTTAGCTTTTGCTTCTCAGTCCCTCATCATGAAATTTATTTTTTGAAATGTTTCTTTTTCCACTTGGTTTAGCACATATTGTACAGGCAGAAGGAACAGTTCAGTGATGGAGTTGGGTACAGTTGGATTGATGGTTTGAAGGATCATGCAAACAAACAAGTATGTATACTTTGAATTGTTAGGGGCTTTTGTTTTGGATTCTACATGTCAGACAGTTTTGTTGAAGACAACCCAGGAAATGGATGCTTTTCTTATAATTTATGATTTCAGTGATTTCTTTGTTTTATTTTCTAAGAGAAATCTAGTTATAGATTTAAACTTTTGCTGTTGTGAATTCTTCATTTAATGCCTTAGCAGTATATGAACAACTTCTAGCCTCTGTTATAACTGGGCAGGTTACAGATGCAATGTTGATGAATGCAAGCTTCATTTACCCAGAAAATACTCCTACAACCAAAGAGGCATATTACTACAGAACCATCTTTGAGAAATTCTTTCCTAAGGTGCAATGTTATTCTTTTCTAGTATCTGAGCTTTTATTCTCCAAGGTTTCTCTGCAATATAAAGGAGCAGGATTCATTTACTGGGCTGCTGCCTATAAGAACCCTTTGTTTAACTGTTGCACTATTGTTAACTAATTTCCATTTTTGAACAGAACTCCGCAAGGTCAACAGTTCCTGGAGGTCCAAGTGTGGCATGCAGTACTGCAAAAGCAGTAGAATGGGATGCTGCTTGGTCAAAAAATCTTGACCCTTCTGGTCGTGCTGCCCTTGGTGTCCATGAAGCTGCGTACGAGGAAACAGTAGACACCAAGGCTGCCAGTCAGAATAATGGGTCCCCCCAGAAACCACAAGGCACGCTGGAGAAAACTGCAACAGTTGCTTGATTGAAGACAATGCAGCGGTTTTGTTTGGCACGTATTTGTGGGGGAAGCTGCTGGTGACCATGGGAGGAAGGTACTTGGTTTCTTGAACGGGATGATATTATGCCAAACTAGTCTTTTTCTTTTTTCATTATATTCTTTCCTTTGGTAAAGCCCTACACAATCAAGTGGTGCGCTAATTTATGCTGCATTCCTGCATGATATTACATGACATGCATCTTCTGATTTTGTCACAGATTCTGCATCGAAAGCTTGTGCGGAAGATCGAGGAATTTACATCATCAGATGTTGAGTAGCTAGCTGTCTGTTCATACTTGAATCAATGGTTGTTTTCGTTCGCTTTAGTTAGGGTACGTAGTCCTTCTCGTGATCTGTGCCCCTCTCCTGTGTTTTCCTAGGTATGTTGTGCTAGTGAGTATTGTGCATTCGAAGAAGGATAACAAATTTGTTTAATATTTGGCACCTTTATTAGTCCATATCCTATGACCGTAAATGAGTTTCCTCTTGCCTTTTCAGTATCTTATACGAGCATCATTCACCCTCTTTCATGTTCCCAACTGCAATACGGATGGGCATTCCCAGTATTTTTGTTTGGGCGATAAAAAGAAATTAGTAATTAGAGGCATTATTTTTTTTTCCAAAAAAAATCAAGAAATACTCGTAAGATTAGTAATATTATCAATGAACCTCTTGCTTAAATACTGGAAAGTGCTTCAAGTGAGTGATGGCATTGCCTGTATATATGGTTTTTTAATGAAGTGATGGTAGGTGAATTTGATAAAATTTGAAGAGGCTACACTAGGCATTGATCTTAAATTGGAATCAAATAATGTTGGTGTTGTACTAATACGTGATGACTTGATGATGTAAGACGGAAGTTCTGTAAAGGCAACAAGAAAAAAAATGCTCATATACTAGTGAGTGAGTGAGGTGTGTTGGGGTCTTGTTATAATAAATACCCTTGCTAAATCCATTAATTCATGTCATATTTAATGTGACTATCATATTTTAATTTTTTATTAATATTTATGCAAGTAATATTTATTTTTTTATTAATATTATCTAAATAAAACTATTCTCAAGTCGTTTTTTAAAAAGACAAGATTTATAAATTATAAATATCTCATAAATTCTTCAAATTTTAGATTCATAATCTTTTTATTTTTAATATTTTTAATATATATAATTTTAAAGTTTATTTTTATAAAATATTATTTTTTTCTTTTTTTCCTACAAAGATAGTTATTTGAATATATGAGAGTTTTCACTTTTACCAAATATTAGGGATGAGCTAAAAAATCAAAAAATCAAGAAAATAAAAAAAATAAAAGAAAAAACTGAATCGCGAAAAAAATCTATTATAATTTTTAAAAAACTAACCGGTTTGGTTTTGGTTTTATAAACCTGAAACTAAAAAAAATCGAGTTAAATCTAAAAAACATGGTTTTTGTTTTAAAATAACTAAATTGCAACCGGCCGATTTCAACCCTTGAGCCATCAATCAAAGGAACAGATTCAGCATTCCATTAGCCACTCGGTAAGGATCGGTAGCAACAAGAAATTTGCCCCTGGAATTTAGAAAGGCGTGCTTTAGCTGGTCAAATGCAGCAAAATGCAAAGCTCCAAAATGTTACTTCTAATCGGAAACCTTCTCTTTTTAACGCCAAGGGAGTCCGTGTTTTTTCATGTTTAATTTGCCAGGCACAATCAGAAACTTTTTTCCGCTGCTTGATGCGTGAGAGGCTCCTCCGTGTCACTGGCGCATGAATGATCTAAAACTTCCACCTTAGCAGGTTGCATGCAGGCAAAGGTTGATTTTTCATTTCTACCCAGGAAAGTTTTGCTATGATGTTTGTTCATAAGAGTTCGTAGTAGAATCGAAAAATATTGTACAAAATAACGCTATTTAGTTGAAGGGTCAGGTCATCATCTTTGCAGCCTTTTTTGCTTGGGCACAATGTCCTGAGAGTGCTAAGAGTCATCGTGCTATGCAATCACAAATATACTCTGATATATATATATATAGAGAGAGTGATGTAATCAGTATTCGAAGCTACGAGTCATCTGGAGCACAGCCTCAGTTATCTTCAGGCGTGGTTCAACCTCCAGGTTTCAAGTCAATTTCATTCGGTTGTTGAGACAGGAAAATAAGAGTACAGGCAACAAAAGGAGGTCATATACCTCATGAACTCGTTAAGCAATTAAACATAAAGTTCTTGGCAATATCATTGAGTATGAAAGTGAACAGCAGCATGTGCATTCTTCTTGTCATATGATCAACCGGCAATACTGTCAAATCCAGCTTCCATCCAAAATTGGCTAGTAATATCATACAAAAACACTCCTCGTCTAAAGGTTGAACATCTATGTACAAAGGTTGATAGTAAATGCCATCTTCACATGTACCCACTTCCATATGATATGTACAACAGATTGGCATTCAGCATCATTCAGTAGTGTCAAAGGAATCACTTGATCCATGTCATAGTGAATTGAGCCCTGTCCTGTTCTTTAACATTCAAAACCGACAAATCCCAGGAGCCTCGGTTCTGCTTAAAGCAAGTATTTCATCATACTTTGAACCATGTACAAAGCCCCATAGCTGCAAGGAAAGGAAAAGACAGTGACTTCTGTCAGTTATCCTGTAACCAACTTAAAAGGCATTTGACCCTGTGGAGTTGGTGAACCACAGTAGATTGTGTGCTGTGTGTGTGAGAGAGAGAAGGAGAAAGGGAGAGGCTCCATGCATACCTCAACTTCCTTGACTTCAAAGTCTTCAGAGTGTGCAAGGCAAGGGTTCCCATACGTTTCTGAGACCGAACTTGATCCATTTAATCTTTGCATGGAACCAACAAAAAAAATTAGATCCTGTATATATTGCAGAATAAATACATAAATAACAGAGAAGCAAATGTAGGGCTTACAGATCACTGTCCAAGTAGAGCGCAAAGTGGCCACCTCCACCAATTGCAAGAAAGTCGGTGGAGCACAAAGTGAAATAACGATTAGCACCTGCTTTAACATAGCTGTTAGTGCACAGATTAGTTTTAGTGAAAAATAAATAGGTTTAAATAGATGTTAAACTGAAGCCCAGTAGGGTTTCAAGAAAACACCTTTCTGAAATGGCCATGCATCATGCAATTTGACATGATCTTGCGATTGAAATTCATATTTCAGGCATAAGTTCCAGAAAATTATATCTCCAAGCATTTCAAAGCTTCCAGAGAAAAATACCACTGAGAATAACATTTTGGAACAAAAGGGGTTTTAGCATGTCAAAGTCCTTGCATAGAACGACCAGCACATTTTATGTTGCAATTAATGAGTTCACTGTTCTCATGGCCACGCAGAATCGCAGATATACCAAGTTATTAGCAATAAGTATGTAGCATTTGCTTGCAGCTGTGCTCTGCGATTACTTCATTTAAAAGTCAATGAACGTGAAATGCACTGTACATAATGCAGTTTTTATCCTCAGTTACAAATTCTGTAACACAAACTTTGTTTAGGAAAGCAAAATGCACCGACAGAATAAGAAATCATAACAATTATGTCTAAGCTGCTCCCAATTTTCTTGTAATTCCAGGGGAACAACATCATTTTGATTAACATTTTTTTAACCCATTCCCACAGGACATATTTGAACATGGACTTCCAAACAACATCCATAAGCAAAGGAATAATGCTTTGACACATGAACAAAACAAGCCATATGCTTCCAACAGTAAAAACGTTAATTAGAATCAAGAGTTGTTGCCTAAAAAGCTGAGAAAGAGATACCTGTGGGACGGAATATGACAGGATGGCCAGGTGTATTTGTAAAAACAAATGTACTATTTGATCCCTGTTCAAACTTGAAGGTCAGCACAACACAAAAGAAATTACTATCTATATGAATTAATAAGTTTGTATCTACCTGATATTTCTTGTTGGTTGGCCTCAGGGGAGCTTCAACCAGGCCACCAAATACTGCCCCTTTGCGATCTCCAACAGCCTGGGAGAAAATTAGCATGGTGAGATACGTGGAGCAACTCCAGATCGAAAGCCCACATGCATGGCAGGTAACTTTTGTGCAAAGCTCATATTCACCGGGATGGATCTAGCCATTCAACTTCCGAATAAACACCAGCCATAAGGTAAAACAGATTCACCACATCTTCTTGGTTACTATGCTCACGGGAGAAGTATCTAGAGAGAAAATTCCTTTGTAATCATTGAAATTTTTTCTGTTATTTTATAATGAGAATTATGTGCAATGTAACAGTACAATACATTACACCCATATAATGTATGAGAGTTCAATTTTGACAACGATTCAAATATATGTGTGTTTTTGTTTGAGTGTCTGTGTGTGGGAATCACAGTTTTCCACTTGCAAAATAGCCTCCAGGAGACAAATCTAATACATACAAAAAGAATTGCAATTAGCCCAAAATAAATGGGCATTACCAGCAGACAAGGTCCAGGCCAAAGCATGCTCCTTCTATACAAGGTTGAAAGCGATATCCCATGCCTCCATGTACTGCAAGAACTCCAGGGAAAGAGAAAGCCAATGAAGGACTACTGTTTTATTACTTGGCTATCAATAGCATTACTATATATAATTGAAAATCCAAAACTTAATTTTTTTTTAAATCCGTACTCTTATACCTGTACAGCAATAACCATTTTCTCCCTTGGACAAGTGCTGGAAGAGAAACATAAAGTGTGCTCCTTGCTTTCTCTGAAAGAAGCAATGAAGGTTCAGAAATGTCTGAAATATCTCCCAAAGCAACAGGCTCTTTCATGTTCTGTTTCAGCATACTTTTTATCTCAACTGCATCACCATCATTATCATCAGCAATTTTCAAGTCTGAATTTTCCTTGTGTTCTTGACTTTGATATCTGTCTATTCTAGTAGCTTGGTAAATAGCTCCAAGAGAATGCTTGGCCCTTGAAAGCAATCCCTTTTTTGTGCCACTCTCTTTTGCTACATTCCCAGATAACTGGTCATCCATTTGATCTGAATTATCATTTTGCTTATCCAATTTTGCATTATTTCCAGACTCTGAGGACGTTAACAAAGAGAATAGGAATGCGGTGAATGATGAAGTATCAGGCTCTTCAGCTAAATGCCCTGTGTCCTCTTCAGTAATGGACTCTAGCTGACTCGTTTTTGACTCACTGGCATCTTCCTACCAAAACAGAAAGCAAATAATTACAACTTCGCAAACCGTTTTAGAGTCTAAACATAACATTGCTAAGTTATCAAATACCTATTCGGATATGACTTAAAGCATGTCAGGTATCACTGTTAAGATTTCTAACATCAGTCACCCTTTTAATATTCAGTGAAGTTCCTTTTCTGCTCTGTTAGCTAAAACAAGCAAGAAGAAACAGAATTTGATTCTCCTAAATCCCATGAGATAGCACAGTAGAGAAGCACAATGAGCTTCCACGGTCAAAATTGTAGCTAGAAAAGTCCAATAACAGTAACAACCAAATATCCATCCAACCTCAACAGGCAAATGATTGCAACATAGAGTTGGAACTTATCATCGTTAAATTAAGCTGCCGAACGCAGTAAAGAAAAAACATCTACTTTGGTAAGATTATCAACTATTCACTGTTAAGTTTATCAACTATCCATCGTTGAACTCAATTCAGTCTTGGTTAAAAAAAAAACTTACTTTTACTTTCCAAGGGAGTTCCTTTTCTCTTCTGTTAACTAAAAAACCAAGAAGAAAACAAACAGATAATTTCATAAACCCTTTAAGTTAAACCCCGATAGTAAAATGCATTGAGCTTTCCTTGATCAAAATCCTAGTAAAAAGTATTTCAGTTACAGTAATTCTTGAAAATTATTAACCAAACCTCAATTTAATGGCAAAAATAACTCACAAAAGAAACAAAAGGACAGATTTATAAGATCAAATGCCAAAGTCCCAATAACAAAAACAAACTAAATCTTCCAACCTATCATAAAATTAGAAGTGGGTATTGAACCAATTATATATATACGATCAAGTTGCCTTCTATATATATAACACAACTTGATCATAAGTCTCAAACTTTAAAACCAAAACATGAAAAAAGAAAAAATAAGAGAGAAGAACAGAGATGGGCTTACAGGAAGTGGATGAGGACGAGGAGTCGAATGCTTGGAGGGTTTATCAGAGATAGGGTTAAGGATGACAGTGGTGAGATCAGACACAAAGTGGACTGATTTGCTCCTTAACGACTTTTGCTGTTTTCCCATGCTTTTTTTTAACAACAAAATGGGTAGAAAGGATTTCCACCACACAAAAAAAAAAGAGACTAAATGCTTGACAAATAATGCTAAAGGAGATTCTGTTTACATATTATTCCTTTTACATTCTCATGACAATGGAATCCCCAACTTTTCTTTCCTTTGTGGGTTCAGCATCAGATGCACGTAGAAAAGGCCTTATTTTTTTCTCTATCTATACATAGAAGCAGGTAGGAGGGATATCTTGCTAAGGAAGGAGGTGGAAGGGAGAAGAGCGTGTTCAAAGTCTTGTCTTGCTAAAAAAATGGTGATGATAACTGATGACGTAACACCTGCTGCTCGTGGGACTTCGCTTTTGAAGGCATTGTATATTTATAAAGGGTATTACGTTCGACATCAACAAAAGGACTCCATGGCCCAATGGATAAGGCGCTGGTCTACGGAACCAGAGATTCTGGGTTCGATCCCCAGTGGAGTCGTTCGCTCATTTTCCAGCTGCAACTTTCATTTTCCATTTCCTCAAAATTATTTTAAAGAACGCTGTCTGGTTAGAACCTTCTTATGTCTAACTGCCCATGGACATCTATTACCTAATGAGCAAAGATTAGAGATAACTTTTTTTTTTTTTTTTTACAGTGACTATCTAAACGAGTATTTTAACTAATTTTTTACAGTTTCGAAATTAACGATGAGATTAGGCAGAACTTGACTGCTGATGATGTTGAGTGTTGTCGATTTTTCTTTCGGTGGGTTAGAAACTTGCAGTCAAGCTCCCAGACATTGTTTCTGGGCTAGGTCTGTTCGGTCTCGATTTGTTCCAACGTTTTTACAGCTAGCTTCCAAGACTTGATTTACTTGGATCTGATATTATAATATCTGATAGTATAAACCTTAAAATTATCATTAAACTATACAGATAGTCTCAATCTTAGTGTTAAATAGTTTTTTTTTTTTTTATATCGATGCGAACACGGATTTGATGAAAAGAATAACACTTTGACTTACAAGGAGATATTAAGAAAAAAATAAAATAAACAAAAGAAAACGTCCAGAACGAGTAGCCGAGTCAGGCATCAACGAGCACGTTTTTCGTGCCCCCACCGCCCAACCATGTGAATGAAAAGGCAGGCTGGCTCCACGGACTCGAATCGACAAATTCAGTACACCTACTCGATTGCAATCCAACGGTGGATAACATAGCCATGTGCGCTTGCTTTTTTTCGGTTCAAAAAAGCAGGAATTAATGTTGTTAATTTAAAATTTATTATTTAAAAATAAATTAAAGCAGAGTTGTTTTGGTTTCTTTTTTTAATAGTTAAACTGAATTTTCACCAAGTAGATTAGATTACAGATTAACTTGCGAGTAAGTTAGATCACACACTAATTAACTCTTAAATAACTTAATTTAAAATTAAATTAAAACAAGAGATTATATTAATAGATTATTAATTTAACTTGTTAGGGACAAGACAAGATTTGAGTCACAAGTCAAGAGAATCGAACTTAATTATTATTTTTTAAATAATTAAAACAATGTTGTTTTATATAATTTTTTTTAAAAAAAATTAATGAATCAAGGGCTATTTTTTCTTTTATTTTTTCTTCACCAATCAAAGTTTCAAGTCGGCCGAGTTCTAGATTAATCTGTTAAGATGGTTCGAGTTTTACAACTATATATTCAATACAAGTTTAATAAACATGTATGTATGTAATTTTTCTCAATTCAATTCTAAAACCAAAAAATGTTTCAACTTCATTTTAAATTGAATCTTTTCATAATATAATGCCATATTATATATGGCATGCAATTGTCATTATTATCAAACTAAAGGCATGTTTGATAATATAATAGAGATTATTTTTTAAAATATGTTTTTATTAAAAAATATATAAACAATTAAAAAATTTTAAAAAATAATATAAAATTAAAAAATTAAAAAAAATAATATAAAATTAAAAAATTTTAAAAAAATTAAAATATGGTTGGATTGCAATACTAAATAGGGTCTCAAACAACCATTGAACAATTCAAATTGCAACGAAAATCATTCCAAAGTCTCAAAAAAATTTCCAGGATCTAAATTGACTCATATAATAATGAATAGTGATGTTTGTTAGAGAATTTTTGAAAATTTGTGGAATGCTACTTGAAGAGATAATTTTGATTTTAATCTCATTTATAATGGTGTCCATTACAAATGTCTAATCCCTCCTCTCTTCAAGTTATCTCTCCATTGAGTTTGATCTAGTTGCATTTGCTCATCCAAAATACAGTACATCACAGAGGAGGAAAGGGCAACATCCTGTAAGAGATGATGAATTTTAGGATGAAATTGAAAGCTTGTTTGTGGCTGGGGATGGATTAGGATGGAATTGAAAGCATTTGTAGTCTGGGGTGAAATTGACAAATCGGTTTTACATTTTTTCCTTGATAACAGCACTACTCCAGCTAATATCATCATGACGTGACCAAATTCATTATTGTCTTTGTCGCTGATAAAATAATGAAAAGCTAGATAATGACGAGCGGGAATTTCGATGATTTTTTTACACAATCACATTTTCGGCAATGAAATAACTTTCATTTAATTTTCTTTCCTTTTCATGCGCTATAAAACAAGTTCGGAGATCTTAATATCACCCATCGTTTCCGATTCTTGGCAAACAATAAAACAGAGAGTGAAAACAGAGTGAAGAGTGAAAACAATGGCGTCCCTTAAAGTTCCTGCTTCTGTTCCTCCTCCTCATGAGGATGCTGAGCAGCTTAATAAAGCTTTTAAAGGTCTCCCCTTTATAATTCTTCTTTAAAGACTCATCACTCTTTTTAATGCTTTGTGTTTGATCATGTTGGGTCTTATGTTCCGTTCCGAATTCCGCACTTAGTTATTTTGCTTGCATGATGGATCAATCCTTTCTTTTTGTTTATTTTGTCTTTCTTTGTTGGGCCGTAAGATGCAGATCGTAATGTAAACTAACATTCTTTATTAATAATTTGGTAATCTGTGGCTGAAAATTTAGATTTCGATTCGTTTTTTTCTTTGAAGAAAGGGTTAGATTGACTTTTTGAGTCATGAAATGAGTGGTATATGATCCTGCAGATATTTTGTTCAGTGTTTGATCTCTATACTGATCTCCATTTTTAGTTCTTGAGTTTGATCTGCAGAAATGACAGCTAGATTATTTTCTGTGGAATAACATTAATCGTGCCTGGTAAATTATTTGTCTTTATTATATCTCTAGCTACTTTCTTGATTTTGATGTCGAGAACCGACTAATCATCGTATAAGATAATGGAATCTTCGTAAATTATTTGATGTTGATGTTGTAATTAGGACATAAAAAACAGATCTTTATCCATTTTTTCTTTGATGTATTGTTCTCTTCTTGTACTAAATGTATTGGTACTAACGTTCTTTTTTGGTTTGCAGGATGGGGTACAAATGAGGGATTGATTATCTCCATCTTGGCTCATAGGAATGCTGCACAACGCAACTTAATCCGACAGGTTTATGCTGAAGCTTATGGGCAAGATCTCCTTAAAGATTTGGACAAGGAACTGTCTAGTGACTTCGAGGTCAGTCTCGTGCATCTTATGTTAGTTTTAATTAGTGCGATACTTCCTCTCTAGCAAAATTAATTTGATGGCAGGCCCTTGTCTCTTTTGTGGTAACAATGGAAAAGTATTGCATTGACATTGAGATTGCTAATATATTTTTTTCTCAAATTTTGTTCAAGCAGAGGGTCGTATTACTATGGACACTGGATCTTGCTGAGCGTGATGCATATTTGGCCAATGAAGCCACAAAGAGGTTCACTTCAAGCAACTGGGTTTTAATGGAAATAGCTTGTACCAGGTCCTCACATGACCTTTTTAAGGCGAGGCAAGCATACCATGCTCGTTACAAGAAATCTCTTGAGGAAGATGTTGCATATCACACAACTGGAGACTTCCGCAAGGTAATGACTTGAACCTCGTAAGCATTCTGTCAGGGAGATTTTAACTCATGTCAGTTGTGCTAGTTTGAATCAAATCTGTATGAGTAATTCATTTTTCTTGCCTTAGAATCCAAATGTACTTTTTACATAAATCTTGAGTTTTGATTGATCTCCACTTATTAGACTTATGGTACCTCATTAGCGATATCAATTCTGAATCGCTTAGTTCTGTGTTTATAATTGTTATGAGCAGCTGTTGGTTCCCCTTGTAAGTGCATTCCGATACGAGGGAGAAGAGGTGAACACGATGTTGGCAAAATCAGAGGCTAAGATACTTCATGAGAAGATCTCAGATAAAGCTTACAGTGATGATGAAATCATCAGGATTCTGACTACAAGAAGTAAGGCACAGCTTAATGCAACACTTAATCACTACAACAATGCATTTGGAAATGCCATCAACAAGGTATTGTGATCTAATGTGACTTCTATCAGTTATTCTTTGTAACCATTCTCAATGCAGAATTTGAGTTAGTAAATTATGATTTCAATGTTTATTCAAGGGGCAAATAAAAATAACAAATTTGCAATGAAGTACTGAATATAACAAGCCAAGGTTTTTATCTAGCTCTTAAAGTAATAGATTTTCTAAATGTATTCCAGAAATTTGCTTCACTTTGAACTGACAATGGCAAATCTGGTTGCAGAACTTGAAGGAAGATGCCGATAACGAGTTCCTTAAATTACTGAGAGCAACAATTAAGTGCTTGACCTACCCTGAAAAATACTTTGAGAAGCTTCTGCGGCTGGCCATCAAGAAGATAGGGACAGATGAATGGGCTCTTACTAGAGTTGTAACCACCAGGGCAGAGGTTGACATGGAACGTATTAAGGAGGAATACCGTCGCCGAAATAGTGTTACACTTGATCATGACATTGCTGGGGAGGCTTCTGGAGATTATGAGCGAATGCTTCTTGCCTTGATTGGCCATGGAGATGCTTGACATTTCTTGTGGATGCGGAAGAGTTGTGCTTTGTATGAATGTTGTTTGTGTTGCTTTTGCTGGACACAATCTTCCCGACGTGAGCTATCATCTTTACTTCTTTGTATTGCTTATTTTGAGCATCTCCGTGAAATGTTCTGTGCATCTCTGCTGGCTTAATAAATCTTTGAAACGGACCAGGTTGGTGTTTCATATCTTGGTATATGAGTGTTGACTGTTGCTTTCTATATGTCACTACCTATTTAATCCGTGTATACTCGATATGATTTTTTATATATCGAAAAGGTTATCTAAATATTTAATTAAATAAATTAATGATTATTCATATAAATAAATAAAATAAAAAGTTGATAATAATAACTAAAAAGAAATTGAAAAAATTAAGAGATAAATATAAATTAAAATATTTAATCTGATATATTTACATATGTTTTTGTGAATTACTAGATTGATTTATTGTCAATAAAAGATAATAGAAATATAAATATGTATACTAGAAATATTATTATAAAATAAAGTTTATCTTGTATAACATAAAATAAAAACCTACAAAATTAAACACAATACAAAACATTTTTAAAAAAATTCTTTATTAAAAAAAGACCTATAAACTCAATTATAAAAAGTTTAGATTACAAGACCAAGATAAATAAATAAAAAAAAATTAAAGATAAGTAGTAAATTGTTTTTTAAAAATAATAATATAGAATGATAAAATTATATAAAAAAATAAATAAAAAAATTAAAAATAATAATATAAAATGATTAAATCATATAAAAAAATAAAAAAAGATTTCTAACCTTATCAATTTTTAAAACTCGTGAATCGTGTTATTAGATTGTAAGTATCACAAATGAAAAAACTACAATGTCTAATTCCCAACAAATCACATAACTATAATGTCTAATTCCTAACAAATTAAATATCGAATGATAAAACAAAAAAAAATAATCATACAAATTTATAATTAAAAAATCAAGGGTGAAAATTAAAATAAAAATAACTTAGAGGGCATAAAAATAAATAAATTGGAAAGTTAAATTAAAAAGAAAAAAAATCAAAGAATGATGGCTAAATTGAAAAAATAAAACATAAACTTTGATTAAAAGATGAAATTGAAAACAACAAAATCTTAACAAAAAAGCCAAGAAAAAAAATTATATATATAAAAAAAGGGTCAAATTAGAAAAAAAAAAAGTTAAATGTAATTTAAGGACTAAATTAAAAACATTAACAACTTTCCTAAAAGGATCAAGGATAAAAATAAACAATGTTGGCCACCAGTAGGTGCCACACGTACTGCCCAAAAAACATAAGCGCCTCTTATGCATGAATACGTGAGGAAAATGTGCCTACAACTTTTTAATTAAGAAAATAATTAAATAAGCATAAAAAATTTAAAATATCTTTTATGATCATGAATCAATAAAAAAAACTAATATAAAATGATGAAATTCTCATTGAAGATATGTTTTTATTTTTTTTTATCAATTTTAAGAGGAAAAAAAAGTTATCTATCATTTAAAAAAAATTCTTTATTAAAAAAGACCTATAAAACTCAATTATAAAATCAAGATAAAAAGTTTAGATTGCAAGATCAAGATAGATAAATAGAAAAAAATTAAAGATAATAATATAGAATGATAAAATTATATATATAAAAAAGATTTCTAACCTTATCAATTTTTAAAACTCGTGAATCGTGTCATTAGATTGTAAGCATCACAAATAAAAAAAACTATAATGTCTAATTCCCAACAAATCAAATATCGAAGGATAAAACAAAAAAAAATCAATCACACAAAAATTTGTAATTAAAAAATCAAGGGTGAAAATCAAAATAAAAATAACTTAAAGGGCATCAAAATAAATAAATTGGAGGGTTAAATTAAAAAGAAAAAAAATCAAAGAATGATGGCTAAATTGAAAAAATAAAACATAAACTTTGATTGAAAAATAAAATTGAAAACAACAAAGTCTTAACAAAAAAGCCAAGAAAAAAAAAATTATATATATAAAAAATAAGGGTCAAATTAGAAAAAAAAAAGTTAAATTGTAATTTAAAGACTAAATTAAAAACATTAACAACTTTCCTAAAATGATTAAGGATAAAAATAAACACATGCACTGCCCAAAAAACATAAACGCCTCTTATGCATGAATGTGTGAGGGAAACGTGCCTACAATTTTTTGATTAAAAATCAATAAAAAAACTAATGTTTTAAAATATCTTTTATGATCATGGAATTAATAAAAAAGCTAATGTAAAACGATAAAATTCTTGTTGGAGATATGTCTTTATTTTTTTTATCAATTTTACAAGGAAAAAAAGTTATCTGTCAGTTTTTTTTAAAAAAAGATGGTTAAAATATTATTTGTAAATAGATCTATTTTTTTTATTCTTAAAATAAATAAATTCTTTTGTTGTTTCAAAAAAGTGAATTTACAATCTTTAATGATCTAGGACATTTAAAAAGGTCAAATTACCCTTCAAACCAAGGCATTTTTTTTAAAGGAAAAAAACATAATTTATGTGATATAATGAATAGTCTTTGTGCATGTTATGAGTCACATTGTCATCAAGAGGCGTAGCGTGATGACAAAGAGTTTAAAATTTACATAGCAGGTTTTGAGTTCGAGTTAGGACGTGCATCTCTTGTAAGAGTTTAGGACAGTCAGGATTTTACTCTCTCACCTATGCTCATAAAATATGCTTTTTAGAGGATGAGGTTTCCTCTAATAATAATAAAAAAAAAGTTATGAGTCACACTGCACATAAAATGGAAAGCATAGTCCAACAAAAGACAAACTTTATTACAAAAATGAACTCGTCTTGCATGAACTGACGTGTCGCTAAAAGAGAAATAAAAGGGATAACACATCCATAAAAGCCCATTTGAAATTACTCGAAACTTTTTTT